>Ga0307515_10013112_pt1 | contig 15517 bp, 6 predicted proteins | sample 17_EM_MG_FD_194513 | JGI IMG/M metagenome (GOLD analysis project Ga0307515, IMG submission 194513) | Populus trichocarpa ectomycorrhiza microbial communities from riparian zone in the Pacific Northwest, United States - 17_EM | ecosystem: Host-associated > Plants > Roots > Unclassified | place... | reverse complement strand
GAAAATCTTAATAATATATTAAAGATACGTCTAAAATTAGACGAAGGGTAATAATAGGAAAGTAAGGTATTAAAGAAAAGGAGCAGCTTAATAAGTAAAGGTGTTTTTATACTTTACCGTCCAATATATAAGGGCGTAAAGAGGCTTTAAGGCAGATTTGAAGGAATAATATAAATTCTATCTAAATCTATAGGTATAGCTCTTATAGAGAATAAGATGTTGCGTAAAGAAGAGAATTATATAATTAAATAGTTAGGGGCTTAGTAGTCGATACGTGCGTATATATGCACGCGGTCTTTAATAGACTTTAGTAGAATTTAATAGATCTAGCAGAACTTGGCAGAAGTTAATTAAGCTAGCAGAATTTAGCAGAATTTAGATAAGTATTAGAATTTATCTATTAAGTGTTTTACTAAGACGTTCCTACTATAACTAAGCTAGTCCCGTTATAGTACCCCCCATTTTAGCTAAAGGTTTAAAATAATTTAATTTAGTTAAAACTTATTACTTATTACGTTTATATAGTTACGTTAGGTAGCGATATAGAGTTTTATTAATTCTATTATTAAATAAGCCAATTAGGATTTTCTATCCCCGGGATAGAAAATTACTATTAGCTTAGTTAAGGCGGTAAGTAAAACTAATATCTTTATAGTAGGTTTTAGCAAGGCAGATCTAACTAATTAGATAACTTTAACTAGCGGTTAAAGTTCCTTAACATTTTATATATTACGTAATTATATTATAAACGTTATAATATATTTTAAGTTCTTTTTAATTTTAAGCTTCCTACTATTATGCTTTATGTATTTATATTAGGTAGTAGTTATTTACCTTTATATTATATCTATTTAGCTAAAGTAGGCCGTAAAGAATGGTTTTTATAGAATTCTTTTACTAGGGAAGGCGCGTTAGTCTTAATCTGGTTATAGGTTTCTTAAGTTTATATTTTATATCCTTCCCACTTAATAAGGAGTTTAAATTATTTAGATTATATTTTTTATTATATATTATTAATTAAGTTAATAAAGTAAGAACTATTACTGTTGGGAATAAAGGCAAGTGGTCACTATATGAGGCATATTGCCACCATATGTGGCAAGTTGCCGTTACGTGCGGCAAGTTGCCGTTACGTGCCGCCGCGGCACTAGCGTGGTGAGGAACCTTAAGTTCCTTACCCCTTTCTTTAACCATTAAAACAGAACAACAATTATTATACTATCTACGAACCGTAGCTACATAATATCCCTTTGTGTAACCAACACTGATTAGTAGTTAACTTCACTGTTATACTATAGAACAGCAAGGTATTCCACTAAGAAGAGACGAGCTACTATACTAGTGCTACTCGTGCTAGAGGAAGCTGTCTTTTAAGGTCAGAACTGGTCCTAAACCTTAAATAGAACTCTTCTATAAATCTAAGGATCTAAAGGCCAGAACTAGTCCTAAGCCTTTCCAAGATTACAGATTCTTGCGTCCATTACGCAGAATAACATGCTTTACGAGTCTTCGCGATTTAAGGCCAGAACTGGTTCTGAGCCCTATAACCGCAAATACACGTCACGAACGCGTACCAAATAATAACCCCTACACCAAACGATAATCCCTACACCAATAATACTTCCCTTCCTTCGAAAACATGGCTACGCCTACTTTAAATAACTGGAAAGACTTCTTACTACTAGGGGTAGCTAAGCACGCGAAACTTATCGATAAAGATTAGGACGAATTCGCCTTTAATATAATAACTTATACCGCAAAACAAGTTAACGGCTTTCTCCTACACTATATTATATTCTACTAAAATAGATGCTACACCAATTCACAACTATAGGAGTATTTTAGGGAGGATTTTATAGGATGGACTGCTAATACCTAGGCACTTAGTAACGTTAATATTGTTTAGAATTTTCGAGACTTCCTCTATAGGAATGGGGTATACGTTACTAAGAACGGTAACCTAATTGCTAGCAATATTTAGGCCGTTATTACTAGTATAGAAGAACTAATATGGACGGAAGCTAAGATTATACATTAACTACGGAAACCTAAAAACAACCTATATTCTTCGGAAGGCAACTTTAATTCGTATTAAAACCCCTAGAACGCTAACCCCCTACCTAAAGCTACTCTCCCACCTAGAGGTACTCTCCTACTTAGAGTTGCTCCGCCTTTACCTCCTCCACTCCAGCCAACCGGTAAGCCTTTACTATAAGAAGTCACGAATCTAATAAAGGTATATTTGGACGAAGAGAAGAAGTTTAGAGGAGAACTGTACGATATACTTGGAGCAAAACTATAGGTCTTTTATAACTGTTACAATAAGGTCAGAATTTAACGCCACCAGTACTATTACGCTTTCTCTATTATATTAAAGGGACGGGCAGTAATATTCTATTATAACTATATTGCGGGTAAAAACTATAACTTTAATATAATGCTTTAGCTCACTAGAGCCCACTTTAAGACCGATAAGAATTACCAACTTTATATATCCGAATGGCGGGAGACTATATTCCAGAGAGTTATTACTTCTAACCCAATAAAGACTCGTTTAGAGTGCCTTTAACTACTCTTTAATAAACTTTAGAAAATCCAACGTAGCCTTACCGAAACTTACCAAAATAAGAACAGCCTAAGGGACTAGGTTATCTCAGCATGCCGTGGCGTTCCTAAGTGCAACTTAGCGCTATATAAACCTACGGACACGTTTAAAGGAGTATATACCGAGCTACGCTCCGCCGTAGGTACTATAATGCGAATATAAGAATCTTAACAGCTCTATACCGAAAGCCCTACCCAACTAAGCATTCCTGACTAATATAATTATAACTGGACTAATCAAATATATAGCGGCCGTGGTAGGGAATACGGTAAAGGGTATAATTAACGTTAACCACGAGGTAATTATAGAGGTCCCCGTGGAGGTTCATTTCAAAGTAATCGCTAGAAGAAGTGCTACGTTTATAAGAAGCTAAATTGCTAGTTAACTAGACACTCCCTTAATGAGCGAAAAGAGGCATATAACAAGTTCCGTTAGAGTATAAGAAATGTTAGAAATTATAAGGTCACTACGGCCTACTTCTAAAGCTTCCTAGTTTAATATAAAGGCGTAGAAGATCTTAAGGGTAAGGTTAATAAGACCGAACAGCTCCTTATAGATATAGAAATTAAGAACTACTCTCCTAACCAATACTTTACTAAGTATGGTAAGATAGATAGCATATAAACCGTCGCTGTTCTTAATAACTAATCTACGCTCCATTCTATTACGAAGTTAAATATCTTTAATAAGCTAAAGGAGAGCTCCGCGTTCTCCTTTGACGACAGATACTTGGCGAATATCTTCTATGGTATTATGCCAGATACTAGAGCCGCAGAAGTATCTATAGTAGGAGAACCTTAAGTTCGAGCCCTTTAGTAGCTTAATAACTCTGTTTAGATTAACCATTTAACGGCAGGCTAATATATAATTTATTTTAGCAAGGGTACTGCAATCTCTCTCGGCACAATTAGGGTCCAAACCCCCTTAGGATATATCACTTTCTATATTATTCCTACGAACACTCCGTTTCTATTTTGCATTAAAGATATAGATAAATTAGGCGTCAGGCTTAATAATCTTAAGAATATACTTGTTTAGGGAGACAATCGAGTACCCGTTATGCGCAAGTGGGGTTACCCCTAGTTGCTCCTTCATTAACTAGAAAAGAGTATTACTTAGAGCCACTTAACTGAGTTAAAATTACGCCAACTGCACTATCGTTTTGGCCACCTATCCGTTTATTAATTGCTTAGGGTTCTTCAGCAAGCAGGCTATAAAGTCAAGGTTAAGGCAATTAAGCATCTTATAAAGTACTGCCATTACTGCCAAATAAACTAGAAGTCCCCTGGCCGATTTAAGTTCACCCTTAAAGATGACTATAACTTCAACTTCTATATCATCGTCGACGTTATATATCTTAGTAGCAAGCCAGTACTCCAAGTTATTAACTTCTTAACCTCCTTCCAAGCCGCACGATTCTTAAAGGATATATTAGCTAGGAATGTATAGGATACCCTTTAATTATGCTAAATTAATGTCTACCTAGGACCCCCTAATCAAATCGTCCATAATATAGGAAAGAACTTCTTATCTATAGAGTTCCGATAATAGATAAAGGCAATGGCAATTAAGGTTAAGGAAGTCCCTATTGAGGCGTATAATAGTATTAAAAAAGTGGAGCGATATTACGCGCCATTACGCCGCGTATATAAGATTATCTCTTTAAAACTAAAGAACGCTAGTAAAGAACTTACCTTGTAAATAGCTATTAAAGCTATTAACGATTCCGCTAGCCCGGATGGACTTATACCTATATTACTAGTTTTTGGCGCCTACCCTCAAATAACTAATAATTCTCCACTATCTTCCTCCGTTATATAATAAGCCGAGGCTATTCGCAAGGCAATAAAGGAGGTGCGACGTCTCTACGCCACACGCTAGGTCAATAACGCACTAGGAATAAGAAATGGCCTAAATACCTTAACTACGCTTAATCTGCCACTCTAGTCTAAAGTACATATATGGCGTAAAAAGGGAGGATAGTTAGGCCCACATTAACTCATTACAATTAATGGTTAAACTTATACTATTTAGATGCCTTACGGACCCACTTAATTCCGTTTAACTATTATTAAGCCTTACTATAAAGATAATAATTATAAGCCTTTATAGGATGCCCCAGAAGATGCCCTAGAAGAGAACCACAATTAATATACTCTAAAAGACGACTACAATCCCAATATAATTATAGTAGATACACTACAACCATAACGCGGTAGAGGTCGCCCAAAGGGATCACGAAATCGCTAATATCTTATTAATTTTAAAGAACAATTTATTGCCGCCATTAAGAATAAAGTTAAGTTATTAATGGCCTTTATAACAGCCAAAGAAAAGGCTAACTTTAAGCTCGCAAAATAGCTCCAAAAGGAAGGTTATATTATAACCCTAGGAGCTCCTTTCTAAGTATCCAACAAGCAGAAGATCAACGGTTTTATTGTAAGAGGAGTCTTTAAATTTAAGAAGTATAACCCTACTAAGTTCAATAAAGTTCACATCTTTAAGTTAAGAATAGTTAACAAGATTAAAGGCAAAGCTACTAACGCCCTATTTAAGAAATTAAGGCTTATCATCTAAGGTTACAACGATAATAGTAAGGAGGTAATTCTTACGCAATCTCCTATAATTCAACGAGCTAGTTAGCGAGTTATTATTGCGCTAGCTCCCTCCTTAATAAAGAATAGAATGGCGGTTTATTTATAAGATATTACTTAAGCCTATACCCAATTAGAGACGCACCTTTAGCGCTTAATATTAGCATACCTTCTGGAGTAAATTCGCTACTAGTATCCTAAAGATACGATTATGGTTGTGCTTAAGCCATTATATAGAATTGCAGAGGCAGGAACTCACTAGTAGGCTACTTACAGCAAGCACCATAAAGAGAAGCTTTTAATAACTACTTCTACATTTAATCCCTGCTTTCTCATTATAACTATAGGAACTCCATTTAGAATTATCGGCATGCAAACTAATAATATAATTATCTTAGGGGACGACTAATTCTCAGCTTTTAAAGAAGATAAGCTAGTAAAGGTAAATCTTATAGCAAAGCCAAAAGAAAAGCTTAATTTAATAATACCATTACTCTTTAATAGATGCATCCTCTCCCTAAATAAGGATTCTATTGCTTTATGCTAGAAGGGTTAAGGTAAGAAGATTAACGTTATTAACGTTAATTCCCTAAAGCAAGGATACGTGGAACAACGCGCTTGCGGAGCTTATGTTGCTTCTATCTATTAACCCAAGGCTTTATTTAATCTCTCCGTTGCCGCCTAATACTAGGAACTAACTAAGGATAACGTTCTTGCCCTAAATAAACGTCTTTTTTAGTAAATAAACTATCTTAATCGGGGACTACTCTACGTGCCTATTAATCTTCCTACCGCTAAGCTCTTTATATTTATTGATAGATCGTTCGCAAATAACAAAGATTTTAGCTCCTAGTTAGGATATAAGATTATTATCGCGAATAAATTTACTAAAGAGAATAACTTTACAATCTATGGCAATCTTATTTATTAGAGCTTAACTAAGAGCAAGCGCGTCACCTAAAGTGTTTTAGCATTAGAGATATATAGAATGGTTGGCGGAGTTAATATAGCAATTACAATTGGAACTACCCTAAAGATAATTATAGATCGACTCAAACTTTCTATTATCCCTATAATTATATACACTGACTTATATTCCCTCTACGAGTGTTTAGTTAGGCTCGGTACTATAAAAGAGAAGCGCCTTATAATCGATATTATGGCACTTTAGCAATCCTACAAGCGTCAAAAACTCTTTAAGATTTAATAGATTAATGGCCAAGATAACCCGGCAGATATAATAATGAAGGCGAACCCAAATAAGGCACTAGAGACGTTCGTTAACATAAATACTCTACGTATACGAGTTAAAGGTTAGGTTAAAAGGGAGTCCCTAGAAATTTCTTAGTTATATAAGGTCTTAAGATGTCTAGGAACTTCGACCGGCGGTTAAAGTTATCTAATTAGTTAGATTCTCTTACCAAGACTTTTTTAAAGGGGGAGCCTAACTTAATCTAGCCAATTAGGATTTTCTATCCCCGGGATAGAAAATCGCTATTAGCTCGCTTACTACTAGCGCCTTAGCGGCCCTCTAAACACGATATCTACCTATAACTCCTAAGTAAGAAAGCACCACATGCTAAGAGGCAAATTTTAGGATAGCGAGACTTATATTATAATAGCAATAGTAAGTAAGGAGGATTAATATTTATTACGCTAGTCAAGCGGTATATATATATGTAGATGGCAACTATAAAAAAAGAGTTACTAGTGTTGGGAATAAAGGCAAGTGGTTACTATATAAGGCATATTGCCACCACATATGGCAAGTTGCCGTTACGTGCGGCAAGTTGCCGTCACGTGCCGCCGCGGCACTAGCGTGGTGAGGAACCTTAAGTTCCTTACCCCTTTCTTTAACCATCAAAACAGAACAACAATTATTATACTATCTACGAACCATAGCTACGTGATATCCCTTTATGTAACCAACAATTACTATTATTAACAATTATAAAAGATAGCGGCGGCACTTTATAAGTTATAGGTTTACCCTTTAAAGGTTACAGTAAGCTTATATAAAACATTAAATATATTTTTATTTTAGTTAATAGTTTAAGCTTATAAGTATATAGGCTTAGTTTTTTCTTAATTTAGTATAGGCCTATAAACTTCTAATTAAGTTTTTTTAAGGGTTATTAAGTCTTTAGGTTTTGTGTATTTAAGTAAACTATATTACCTTCCTTAAAGTTTTATATAGGAGCTTATCTTTTATTTATATGCTATTCCTATACTATTTAAACGTACGCTAATTTACTTTATAATAGTTCCGTTAACTGCTTTATTTAATTAGTAAAGTTATATATATTAATTAGTTAAATCCTTTTAATTATAGATCTTGTTATATTAATTTTAGGTTATAATTTAAATTTAAGTTAAGGGTTTTATCTGTAGGTTGCGTAAAACAGCATTACACCTATTAATTCGTTTTTTGTATTATTTATAGTAAACTTAGCTAAAGGTAGCCACTTTTCCTAGTTATCTTATAGGTAGGAGCAGTATATTTATAGGTATTATTTTATAATTATAATTATAATTTTAGTTTAACTATTTATCTCTAGATAAAATATAGTTAAGAGTTATATTTATATACTTAATTATTTATATAGGGCTTACTAAAAGTCTAAAATAAACTAGCTTTTGTAGTTAAATATTATTAAATTAGGAGGTCTATATAGCTTAAAGACATGCTTAATAAAATATTTAGCTACTAATATTGTATTAATTAAGTCTATAGGAACTATATATTATATTTTTATAAGACGGCTAATAACTACTATAATATTTATAAACCTATTACTATTAAGCAGGTTAACTATAAAGTTAATTAAAATATCTTACTATCTTTATATTAGAATTAGTAATAGTTAAAGTACTTCTTACTTTTTTATATAAGAGGTCTTCCCATATATATATATTCTATATACTTAAACGTATTTTTATATATAGTTATATATTATAGGCCAGTAATATACTTAATAAATAATCTTATAGGTCTTTATACGGCTAGGATGCCCTATTATAGGGGAATCGTGTATAAATTTAAGTATCTTAAATTATAAGGGTTTAGAATTTAGGACTACTATCTTCTATTAATAGTATAACTAATTATTATAGATTTCGCATTCGGTAAGTATAATATTCTTATATTACCGTTTTCCTATTTAAATTACTTTTATTATATCTACTATTTAGAGGTTATTCTTATATTTATGCTCTATTAATTTATTAATTTTTATTGTTAGTATACTCGCATTATTAACGTGCACGAATATCACTTATAGTGGTACGTATGCGGTATTAAAGTTAGTAGTTGTTATTATCTAGAAATAGGGGTTTGCTTTAAGGTCAGATTAGCTAGTCTTACCTTATAGTCCCGTAACCACGTTACATAACTAATATTCCGACACTAGAGCAACTTTAAGAAGAAGGCTAATCTATACTTTAAAGCTAAGTCTATTTCTAGACTATTTATAGTATATATATAATAGCTAAAGATCTAATTAATATATAATAGTTTCCACGCTCCTCTTATAGGTCCGTAATTATATAACTAGTGTTACGGTTTATACTAATACCTCTAAACTAAAGCTTATAGAATGCTATATTACGGGGACACTAAGCTAAGAAAAAGAAGGAGAAGAATTATTAGGGGTAGTAGGTTAACATATCACGAGGGCCGCTAAGGCGCTAGTAGTAAGCGAGCTAATAGCAATTTTCTATCCCGGGGATAGAAAATCCTGATTAGCTAGTTAAATTTAGGGTCCGTAGAATATGGTAGGTGGCGTGCCCTAGTACCGTTATGACCCGTAAACTACCTTCTATTACTCCTTACGCTCTACCTAATCTACAGCCTATATATCGACTTGGTTTGTGTTAATAAGTCGCTATAGGGCGACGCAAGGCTTCCCCTTAGTTATCGCGTCCGTAGGGTTAGCTTTACTATTAATCTATTTAACCTCCGTAATCTGCCAACGTTCGTAGGCTTATTATAGGCATATTACATTAATTATTAATCGCTTCTCTTATGTGGTTCTAAGTTGTATAAAATAGTTATATAGTAACTTAGAATTAGTATAAAGTATAAGTGGGAGGTTAATCTGTAGGACCTTATTTACCGTAGACTTAATAGCGACGGCGATATTAAAGCCGTAAGCCATTCTGTAGAGTTTAGAAGCCAGAACGCTTCTAGTAACTCTTTTATACTTAATTAAGCTCTAATAAATAACATTGGCCTTCTTAGTTGCGTTAGCTAGTATAATAATATAGCTAATTTACAAAGAGAGGTCCTTATTATTGGTAAAGGAAGCGTCTATAAAGACTAAGGGCTATAGGGTTTTGGCCTCTAATTTAATAAACTTAAGACCTCTATATAAGTTCTAAATCTACTAACTTAGGCGCTTATTTAACTCCTTTACGTCTACCTCTTTAGGATTAGTTACCTAGGTAGTAAGGGATAAGTTAAATAAAGCCTTTGGTTAACAGACTAAGGCAATATAGGCTTCTTTGGCGCGTTAAGCGATATACTAGTCCTTTAGCGTAAGTAGGCCACGCGTAATTCCTCTAGAGCTAGTGCTGTCTGCTAGCGTAGTATTAACTACACTAAAGTTCTCACAGTAGCGCTTTTACGTTAACGTAATACTCTCATCTTATACTAATTAAATAAGTCTTCCATTAAACTTAACTGGTGTATTAGTGGTTAGTTACTCTTGCTCCTTAGCTATAAATTTAGCCTTATATAGTTCGCTTTGTTTAGCCTCTATAAAGGTATTATCTATAAGGAATAGTATATTATTAGTCTATAAGCCAACGATTTTAAAAGGTTTATTGCTATAAAGTAAGCAAGGGTCGTATATGGACTGGTCCATTCGCAGCTAATTAACGTAGTATAAATAGTAGGTCTTAAACTAGTAGTTTCTAGCTTTAAACACTTTATAAAGTGGCTTTATAACCTTTAGAACGGAGTCCTTATTAATTCCCAATTGTTTATTTAGCTCGTATAATAGTCATATATAGAATTTACGGTTTAGGTTTGTAGTAGACTAGATATAGGCTTATAAGATGTCTTGGAGGTAAAGTTATATCTATAGTAGTATAGCAGCGATATAGAGAATTAGCCGCTGGCTAACTTGTTAAATTGTTAGTAACTAAGTAAGGACTAGCTCTTTCTCTAAATCGTTATAGGCCTATACGATAAGTTGTAATTTCTTAAAGGCTTTATCGGTTCCCTTATTCTTAATCTTATTAATAAACTGTAAATTAAAGAGTCTGACCCCCTTTGGTATATTATATAGCTTAATAATCTTAAAGACGCCTTTCTTAAGTAGGCCTGTAACCTCCTTTTGCCGTAAAGCAATAAACTAGGTGTTACCGTCGTTCTGTAAGTAAGTAGTAGTATTAGCTATATCTGCGGTATCATCGTCCTATAAGTAGATAGCGATATCAGCTATATCTACAATATTACCCGTAAAAGTACCTATGTCTATTATAGCGTCCGTAATAGCCGTATCTATAACGGCCGTAAGTAATAGGTATTTACGGGGGCGACCTCTGCCTCGCTTTAGCGGTAGCTATAGTTTAGCTTTAGGTAATAATTAAGGTTTAGCTAGTATAAGTACTAGTTTAGCTAATTTAACAGACTCTTGTAGTTTAACTAAGTCTTATAGGTCCAGTAGGTAAGGTTTTATAACCGTAGAGCGGAAGGTTATAGGCCTATTTAGTAGCTTTACAGTGCAGATCTTACCGTTAACGGCAAGTAGCATATATAGCCCGTCCTAATAACCACTTTAGCTAGTATTGCCTTCTCTCCAGACTAAGATAGGCGAACTAGGTGGGAGGCCGTAAATAGCGTTAGTTCGTTATCTATTTCGCATATTAAGAGCGTTAGCGATCTATCGTTTAGCTTATAGCTTCTAGATTTCCACTATTACTTTTTTAATAGCCGCAGCTTGCTGTATAACTAAAGGTAATAGTGCGTCCGATTTAACTATTCGGGGGTAGGCTCTAAAGACTAGGAGTATAGGGACTAGGCCTTCTAGGCCAGCCGTATTATTAATAGCTTTAAAAGCCATTTATAGGGCTATCTCCTTGCTAATTTTAGGGATTTCAGTTGTAATGATTTAGTAGGCTCGTTGTAGCGGACCGTAGTAGCGCTCTACCATTCCGATGGAGTTGTATAATTTAACTAGAACTAACTTTATAGTTACTCCTATAGTAGCGGCGTAGTGCTTAAACTCCTTACTAACAAAGTTCTTCTTAGCGTCTATAGTGATTAAGTTTGGTGGTCCTAAATAGCTATTAATCTAGTATATTTGTAGAACGTCCTAAGTATACTTGGCGCTAATATCTTATAGCTATCTACTAGCTTAAAATTGAGTTGCTTTGTTGACTATGTATAGTAGGGGGGAGCCGCTAATATATATAATGTCGACGATAATATTATAATTAAAATTAACATTATCTTATAAGGTGAAGCGAAATCTACTTAGAAATCTGCCAAACTTCTAGCAGTAGTGGTAGAGTTTAGTTAGCTCTTCAATAGCAGATCTATTAGTATTATAGCCGTAGCTAGTCTTATTAAGAAGCTTTTGCAGTCTATTAACTAATAGGTAACTAAATCGACGGTGTAGACGTCGTAGCTTTACGTTAGTTAAGTAGTAAGGGTTTACGTTAAAAGACTTAACTAAATAAGACTGCAAAGAGAAGCTCTATACGAGAAACGGGTGGCCAAATCGTCTAACTACTAGCACCTTTTTAGTGCGAGTAATAATAACGTCCTTTAGGTTATCGTATTTAATATAGAGTCTATCTATATCTGCTAAGTAAAGTAGGAAAGGAGTATCTGCTTTAACGATATAGAATTATACCTTGCCTATAGGGCTGTTAACATCTATAGTTTTAATAAACGTAGAGGCTCTAATCCCGAATTAGACAGTTACTTAGCCCTTAGTTAATATATTAAGACTTACAGACTTATCTACGGCCTGTAGGGCTTAGAATTGGCCGTAGCTAGCCATAGACTTGCGCGAAGCACCTATATTAATTATAATTCCTATAAAGACCGTTGAGGTGTATTGTGACGCTATAGTTGTGGCCGTATTATAGGCGAATAGGTTAGTCTCCGTGTAGGGTTCTATGGCAGACTCTATAGTAAGTTTTAAAGCCGTAAGCAGGTATATATAAGCCTTATTAGCTAGCTCTACGCTTATAGAGGTTGCTTTCTCTATAGTAAGTGTTCTAAAGGTAGTAATATAGGCAGAACTATTATCAGGTTCTCCGGCATCGCTTCTAGAGTCATTAGCGTCTTATATATAGGCTTTAAAGTCTAAATCTTTATCTTTATCTCTTTCGCAAGCAGCAACGTATTACTTAAAGTGGTTATTAAAGTTACCCTTATTGCGGCCCTTAATATCAATAAAGCGTCTCCTATAGTCGTCTCTGGACCGACTACGCTCCTCTTCTATATGTTTCTAAGAACGGCAGTTCTCCTTCTTGCAGATATAGCACTTAGCCTTTAGTCTATCATTAGTTCTATAAGAGCGATTACTGCTATAGCGATTGGTGTTTTAGTCTCGACTCTGGTCGTTTTAATAGTAGCGTTAATCCGTAAAAAAGGCTTAGTAAGATAGTCTCATTAAGGCCTATAAGGGGTGTTCTTTTTCCTACGCGATAATAGAGGATTATAGCTTGCTAATTAACTGAAAAAGGTCTTCTAAAGGGTTAGAGATAGCAATACGGTATACTGGCACTCCCTAGTAAGCAGTAACTAATTTATTTATAAGAATATAGTTTATATAAAAGTCTAGGTATAGTCCATGATATTACTTTAGCAGTTCGTCTATAAGCAGTTAGAAGTTCTAATAGATTAACTTATTAGGGTTCTTATCTATAACTCCTTGGAGGGTCATGCTATTCTACTCCGTAAGGTTCTTGCGGTAGTATTCTGGCCCTTTAAAGAACTGTCGCATGTAGTTATAAGCTTTAGTAAAAGGTCTTGACTTAAGGTCGCTGTTATAGTAGTGGTCCTAAGCAAGCCCTTTTAGTATGCTAGGGAATGCTACTGCGTAGCCTTCTAGTGGTAAGCTAGATCTCTTATAGATGTTATAGAAGATAGTTAACTTAAAGTCAAAGCTGTTACTAACTCTATTGTACTTTTAGTTGTCTATGTAGATCTTTATAATCGTGGCTACCTCCTTGCTATATCTAGGTCCTTACCTAGGTCCTTACTCTACACTAGGTACGGCTAGTTCGGGTAGTATATATATGTGTAGCTGCTGCGGTTGCTATAGCTGCTATAGTTGCTGCTCTCTCAGCCATAGCAATTAGTCGATAAGGGTGTGTATTTGCCTATAGTTAGAGGTAGGCTAAATAGGGGTAGGCTAAATAGTAAACTAAATAGCGGGCTAAATAACAGGCGTCGGAGGTAGTAGGGGTAGTAAAGGCATAGATATAGGTGTTTGCGTACTAGACCTAGGTGGTATTATAACTATAGCTGTAGGCTAAGACGATAGACTATTACGAGTGTGGTTTAACCTATTTCGTAGTGCTCTTATAGCTAGTAGTTCTACCAACTCCTTAATAGTTGCCACAATCTCCTTATCTGTCCATTAATATAGTTCTTCTTATTATATAACTTTAAATAGCAGCTTAGATATAGTAACTCTGCTGTTATATTTGCCTATATAAATACCTCTTTTAAGGAAATGTCTTCGCAGTTTAGATCTAATATCTATGCGTATCTTCTTAAAGCTCTCCACTATAAATCCCTCAAACTGCTCTTGAAAGACGGCCTATAAGTCGTTATCTATAAGGTCTTATATCTTATATAGATATATTATCGTTTCTATGAACTCTATTAGTTCGTCCTTTATAGCCTCGTCTGCATCGATTCCGTATCCGTATTTACTAGCCATTACGGCCTATTCTTCCTCCGTTAGTGCCATGGTTGTAGGTATAAGGGTAGGTATAAGGGTAGTACGAGGGTGAGGGTGTCAAGGTGAGGGTATTAAGGTAAGGGTGTTTAAGTATCCCCTTAACAAATCTATAGTTTTTAAAGACTAAAGACAATTCTTAGCAAAGATACAATCCTCTAGGCAATCTTACGCGTTGGTGGTTAAGCTAATGCGGGGTCTTAAGCTTTGAGGGTGGTGTCTTCTAGGTATATATATGTCCTATTAATAAGTCTACAGTTTTTAAAGAACTGAAGACGATTCTTAGTAAAGATATAAGCCTTTAGGCGATTGAACGCGTCAGCAGTTAAGCTAATACGTAGTCTCGAGCTTTAAGGGTAACGTAGCTCTCTCCTTTAACTGAAATAGGGCGATAGCTCTGCGATCATTAAACACTAGGTGAGTAGTGCTGTTTCTTAAGCTTTGCTATTGCGTATTTCCTAATCTATACGTCTACTGATTAGTGTCGGTATACTCGCATTATCAACGTGCACGAATATCACTTGTAGTGGTACGTATGCGGTGTTGAAGTTAGTAGTTGTTATTGTCTAGAAATAGGGGTTTGCTCCAAGGTCAGATTAGCTAGTCTCGCTTCGTGGTCCCGTAACCACGTCACATAACTAACATTCCGACATTTATATCCCACTTATTAATTTCTAATTTATTCCTATTAAGCTCCGCATTTAAAAATATAGGGCGTAGTTTCTTAAAGCGTTTAGGGGGTAGTAGAATTTATAATTAATTTATAATCCGTTTGTTAGAGGCGTTAGTAGGTAAGTTTTATAATTATTATATTAATAAGTTAGGCTTCTAATTAAGTTTACTAGGTTAGTATATAATCTTAAAGTTAAATTATAAAAGGTATTCGGCCTAACGAATTTGGTATTATATTAATTACTTTATAGTTATAAAGTACTATAGGTTTTTATAGTCCGTTAATACGCGTATTAGAAATAACAATTCTTTAAGTTTTAGACGCTATTATTTAAAACATCTAATAATTATAAGCAGTTCCTTATTAAAAATCTTATAGTTTAATTTAGTAGGGGTAAGTTTCTAGGAGAGAAAGGCTACTAGGCGTAGCTCGCCGTTCTTATTATATTGCGATATTATCCTTAACTATTTCCTTTTATATTTTATAAAGAAGTATATCTTAATATATTCTATCTAATATTTATTTAAAACTAAGACGAATAGGGAGCTCTAGTCTGCTTATTATAAAAATCCGTAATAAGATTAGCCTAATATTCCTAGCTCGCGTAAGAAGTTAAAGGATTACTTTAATATCTTTTTTTTACTTATACTTATCTAAAGCGTCCACTATAATAACTAAGTTTAAATTATATAAAGGAGCATAGCTTACTTCTAAGAGT
>Ga0307515_10013111_pt1 | contig 15517 bp, 16 predicted proteins | sample 17_EM_MG_FD_194513 | JGI IMG/M metagenome (GOLD analysis project Ga0307515, IMG submission 194513) | Populus trichocarpa ectomycorrhiza microbial communities from riparian zone in the Pacific Northwest, United States - 17_EM | ecosystem: Host-associated > Plants > Roots > Unclassified | place... | reverse complement strand
GGGGGTGGGGGGCGGGGGCCCGGGGGGCGGGCGGGCCCCTTTGGGTTTGTTCTGGTGGGGGGGGGGGGGGGGGGGGGGGGGGGGGGGGGGCCCCCCCCCCCCACGACCCGCTCCCGTTCGTCGGCGGCTGCGGGCGCGTGGTGGGTGCTTGTTGTTGTCGGGTTACCAGGGAATGGTCCTCGGGGTGCGGTTCCGCCACCAGCGCTCGGGCGCCGGATGATCGTCGGGCAGCTTCGTGCGGTTGCGGAACTCGTCGTCCAGACGTGTCAACGCCTCGCGGAGAGGGTCGGTGTGCTCGGTGTCGACCTCGGTCACCAGGCTTGCCAGGTCGTCTCGTGCCTCGAGGTCGCGCAGGAAAAGGTCCTCGCGGTATCGGCCCGACGGGCTCCAGTCGGCGGCCAGGCGGCGGATGAGGCGTTCCCATACGCGGAGGTTGTAGTGGACGCGTCCTTCCACGCTCGCTGTCGTTCCCGTGGGGTACGTGCTCAGGAAGGCGTCGGCGACGGGGGTCTGGATGGGCTCTCCGTCCAGCGCTTCGGGGAGGTACTCCACCGTGGCGCGCGGAAGGTCGGTGACGGGTTCCTCCACTGCGTCGACCCGGTACGTCGTGTCCTCGTCGGAGTCGATCGTCTCCAACCGGCAGCGCACGGCACGGCCGTCCGGCACGGCGACCCAGTAGGCGCTGTCCAGGCCGAGGTCCTGTGCGGGGTAGAGGACCGACGTCGCCGTCCGGACCGCGAGTCCGTGCGCCAGGTCCGCCTCCGTGCGGGTGCCGGCCGTCCCGTCCTCGACAGAGAGGTCGAGTTCCAGTGCCAGATCGCCGAGCGGCAGTACGCGGTAGGTGCACAGGACCGGTGCGTCCCAGCGTCTTGTCTCCTGGTCTCCGTCCCGGTCCGCGACATCGACCGCTTCCGCCGCCACGCCCAGCAGATCCGCCAGTGCCCTGCGGAGGTCCACCGGTCCGAGGTCCGTGACGGTGAAGACATTCGCGATCACTTGTACGTCCCGTCGTAGACCTGCTTCGCCTTCGCCACCTTCTCGGGGTTGTTGACGAACTTGGGGTCACGCTGCAATTGCTGGGATTTGGCGAGGTCACCCTTGTTCCGGACGATCTCCTTCAGCGCAGCGTATTCAATGCGGTCCATGTCGACCAAGCCTGGGCCGGAGACCGGGAAAACCGTCCCGTTGTCCTCGACCCGGTACTTGCGGCCGTTGATCTCGTACGTGTTCCCGTCGGCCGAAAGCGTGGCTCGGTTCTTCGCGATGCCCTCGATGTCCGCGCGGACCAGATCCTCGTTCCCGCGGAGGATCACGGTGTTCGCTTCCTTGACCTGACCGCTTCCCGCTCCGCTGATGGTGTGCCGCTTGTTGGGGAACCTCAGCGTCTTCCCCCGCGCGGGGCCGGCGACGTCGTCCCCCGCCTCCCAACGGTCCGCCGCCTTGTCGGCCTCGTCCGCCTGCTTGCGGGCCTCCTCGGCCTCCTTCTCGGCGTCCTCGTCGCAGCCGTCCTCGGCGAGGAGGACGTAGGGGGAGGTGGCGGCGGTGGCGAGGACGGTGGTGCCGGTACCGGGAGACCCGGTGAGGTTTCCAGGGGTGTCGGGGGCATTGCCGTCGTACGGGATACGGCGGCTGGGCGCGCCGATTGTGCAGCCGGTCTTCTCGGCCTTCCGCTCCGCTTCCTCGGCTGCGTCGTCGGCTTCCTTGGCGGCCTTTTCGGCGCCCGCCGCGTCGCCGGCCTTGGCCGCCTTCTTCGCGTCCTCCGCCGCCTTGGCCGCCTTTTCGGCGAGTTCGCCGAGCTTTCCCAGTTTGCCGATCTTGCCCAGGTCGCCGACTTTCTCGACGATCTTCGCGCCGTCGTAACCGGGAATGAAGAGGGAACCGACGTTCCAGAGGACGTGGCTGACGGCGCGGGTCTTGTCGCCGTTGTTCCAGTCCTTGGCGACGTCGTCGCCGATGAACACGTCGTAGAGGACCGTGCCGCCCGTCTTGACGGAGGCACCGGTCCAGTCCCACAGCGCGCCGCCGTAGTCGCCGTCGGACCACTTCTTGCCGGCGTCCTTGGAGTTCTGCGACCAGTCGTCGCCGAGTTGCTTGCCGTAGTCGCCGATGCCCTTCAGGGTGTCGATCGGGTGGCTGACCATGTCGTAGATGCCGGTGAGGTCGCCCCACACTCCGTCGACGAAGAGGCCTTGGCCGACTTGCTTGACCTGGTTGCCTGCGCAGCCGAAGAAGGCGCCTACGCCGGAGAAGCAGCCGTCGGCGGCCGGGGCGGGGGCGGGCTTCTTGTCGTCGGCGGTGTCGGTCGTGGTGCTCGTGTCGGTGGGGCCGTTGCCGTTGTTCTTTTCGGCGGTCGCGTCCGTGTCGCCGTCTGCCGGGGCCGGGCAGGCCATGCCGGTGACCTTGCAGACCTCCGACTGGATGCCGCCGAAGATCTGAGGGCCGAGGCCGGTGACCAGCAGGGCGGTGATGATCGCGGCGACGATGGCGATGAACCCGGCGTACTCGACCGCCGTCTGCCCCTCGTCCCGGCGCCAACGGATCAGCCGGGAGAGGGAGAACGGGCGGCGCTCGACGCGCTCCGGTCCGGCGAGGTCGTACCACTGACGGCTCTCGGGGCGGGACAGGAAGAGGAGGATGAGGATCGGCAGGAGCAACTGCAGGCCGCCTCGGGCGGATCCGGAGGCGAGGTTGACGACCCCGCCGAGGATCAACCAGCCCTGTACGGCGACGAGTCCGCGCCGGACGCGGACCCCGCCCTCCTGACTCCGCCGGGCCAGCCACCAGCCGAGGACGCCGGGTGCGGCGGCGTACGCGACGAGGGCGATGACCTGTCCGTCGAGGGCGTCGTACGACGTGGCGGTCATCAGGAGGCCGAGCCCGCCGACGACGGTGACCGCGAAGAGGGCGTGCACCAGCACCAGTGCGGTGGCGAGCGGGGCGGGCATGGCCCCCGTACGCCCGGTCAGTCCGGTCAGCCCGCTTCCCCCGCCGACTCCGCCTGCTCCTCCGATCGAGGCCATGATTTCCCCGTCCCCCGGTATCGCTCAACACCACTGGAGCTACCAGAGGTTAGGGACGGGACGGATGCCCGAGATGGGCCCGTGGGCCCAAACCTGTACCCAAGTGTCGGGTGGGCCCGGCAACGGGTCAGAACTTGCCGGTGTGGTCCTCCGCGCGGTGTCCCAACTGCCCACGGAATTCGGCGTGGAAGCCCGTGTTGAGTGGTGGCCAGCCCCAGAAGTCGAAGGCGAGGGCGCCGAGAACGAAGCCGGACCCGAAGTCCCAGTCCGTGACCGGTACGGCGGTCCCGCAGGCCGGGCGGGCGACGCTTCCGCTGCCGGTGTCCTTCCACACGGCGACACCGTCCCGGAACGGCCGCCAGATCTCCTGGTCCGCCTCGAACCGTTGCGGGTAGTCGATCACCACGGTCCGCGCGGCGCAGGCCGGACAGATCGCGGCGTCGGCCTCGTCCGCCCCCTGGCCCTCGACGTAGTAGTGGCGCCCGGTCATGACCGCCACCGGCCCGGGCAGCCACCCCGGATCCGAGGAATCAGCCACCGCCCGGCGCCAGTTGGGCCCCGGAACGTACCCCGTGTCGGTGCCTGGGCTGTACACGCCGTACCTCATCCGCTCCCGCGTGATCAGGCCCTCGGTGACCATCCACCCGACCATGCGCTCCGCGAGCGCGCGGGCGTCGGCCTCCGTCACCTCGACATCGACGATCCGCTGAAAGTGGCTACCCATGGCTTACCCGCTGTCCCTCGCTCAGCTCTCCGTGCGTGGGAACGTCACCTCTACCCTCCGGTTCTTCTTGCGTCCGGCCTCCGTCGAGTTGTCGGCGATCGGGTACTGCTCGCCGTAGCCGCGTACCTCGAAGGTGATGCCCGGGTTGTTCAAGTCCGAGTCCAGGACCGCCTGTACGGCGTCGGCGCGCTGCTTGGACAGGACGTCGCCGTGCGCGGACGAGCCGAGGTTGTCCGTGAAGCCGAAGACGCGGACCGTCGAGGCGTTCTGCTTCTTGATCTCCTCGGCGATCGCGTCGATACGGGACTTGGCCTCGGCGCTCAGCTTGGAACTGTCCTTGCTGAAGAGGACCTCGGCCTGGAGGGCGAAGGTCACGTCCGAGTTGGTGTCCTCACGGCGTTCCTCACCGCCCTGGTCCTCGACGACCGACTTGATGTCCAGGACCTTGGCGGCGGCGAGCGTCGCGCCCTCGGGGAGTTTCAGGTCCGGGTCGTTCGGGTCGACCTGTACCGGGGCGGAGGCGGAGGCCTCGGTGCCCGGTGGGACGCTCGGGCTCGGGGTGTCGTCGGCGTGCGCCGCCACCGCGCCGACGATGTTCGCGGCGACCATGATCGTGGCGGCGGTCACGACCAGGGCGAGACGGGGAGTGGTGGTCACGGTCGCGTCACCCGGAGATCTTGATCGTGCCGACGGAGAACGTCGGTAGTTCGAAGGAGACTTCGGTGGTGGTCGACGGCGGGGCCGGGAACTGCATGAAGACGGCCAGGTCGTCGCCCGACCGGATGGTCGAGAAGCCTGTGGTCGTCAGCGGACGGCCGTCCGTGTCGCGCAGCACGTAGTAGCGCTTCTTGCCTTTCGAGTCCACGAGTGTGGCGCCACCCAACGACCTGCCGTTCCTGATGATTTCGGTCTCATTGCCGCTCAACGCGGAAGGGACTGCGATGCTGTTGGCACCGTCGTTCTTGAGACTGCCGTTCACCGTGACGAAGCCGCCGGAGTCCCGTGTGGCGGAAGTGATGTCCAGAACCAGGCCGTTCGAGCCTTTCAGCTCGGCCAAGGGCTCGTCCGACTGCCCTTCTTGAGCACTCGGATCGGATCCACGGCTCTTGGAGGCCGACGCCGAAGTCTCCGGCTTCTTGTCGTCGCCGCCACTCCCGCAGCCGGCCACACCGAGGGCCAGTCCGGCCGCGACAGCCAGCGCGACCGTCCCCCTGCGGGCCGTCGAAGTGAACCGAATGCTCATGACTCTGCTTCCTTCATCACTCGTCGTTCGCTTGTCAGTCGGCCAGATGGACGTCGAAGAGATCCTCGGGTCCGGGCAGATCCGTGAGATCCGTCGGGTCGAGGTCCCAATCCCTGTCCTTGCAGGTGAGCTTCGGCAACACGTCGTCCCCGGCGTCAGGGCCCGGAAGTCGGAACTCGCAGAGCGGCTCGATCACGGCGGTGGCATGGGCTTTCGAGAACGTGTTCTCCGTGCCGGGGACGATCGAGTCTCCGACCGGTTTGTCGCTCTCGACGGCGACCGTGTATTGGAGAGGGGGTCCCGTCGGTGGCGGACAACTCGTCACGTGGGCCTCGTTCTGCCCCGCGAGCTGATCGGCGTGCCCGCATGAATCGACGAGTCCCGCCACATCACCGTCGAAGATGTCCTGCCACTTGGTCGGGTCGAGTACGTTCTCCACCCACTTGCCCGCAAGTTGGTCCCGGGTGTCCTGGGCCGCCGCGAGCGCTGCCGCGTCGGCGGCCGTCTGGGTACCCCCCCGGTTCACCGCGGCCTGGCCGACCGCGACGTAGGCGAACGCGAGAAAGAGCAGGCCCGCCACCACCGTGATGTAGATGGGGAAGGCCTGCCCTGCGTCGCTGCACCTACGCGGCCGCATCAGGTGCCGGTAACCTCGCCGATCTTCGTCGTGATCGCGTCGAAGATCGACTGCCCGATGTCCGTACCCGTGATCGCCAGCACGATCGCCACGACCACCGCGATGATCCCCAGGTACTCCACCGCGGTCTGGCCCTTGTCGCTGCGGGCGGCGCGAGCCTGAAGGTACGTCACGGTGGTGTTGATCCAGTTGCTCATGCTGTTCCCCTCCGAGTGACGCGTTACCGGCTTCCTCGTCGCCGGTGCCGCTTTCGACATGAGAACGGTATGCCCGAAACAGCGGCGCGTCAGAGGGTCCCAGGGCCCAAAATCGGGCCCAATCGGAGTGCCACCCTTCGCTCTTGGCCCGTCCGTCGCCGAACCGGGGCCGCGGGCCCGGCAGTTGGGTCCCCCGTCGCGGTGTCACGCGTCACCCCAGCCCTCGGGCCGAACCCGGCGCCGTACCAAGCCACTTGGCGGCGGCCTCGGAGCGGCTGGTGCTGTGGAGCTTGGCGAAGATGCGGTTGATGTGGTTCTTGACGGTCTTCTCGGAGATGAAGCAGGTGGCGGCGATCTGCTGGTTGGTCATGCCGGACGCGATGTGGTCCATGATCTCCGCCTCCCTCGCGCTCAGTTGGAACCGTGACCTGTCCAAGGATGACTGTCTCACAGGTGGTTGCAATCGCGAAAGGGGTTCTGGTGAATTCGAGCCGTGGTGCGGCACCGAAGAAGTTGTTCCGTTTGCAGGTGCACCTAGTTGAGACTCGTAGGAGCCCAGGCCCTCGGGCAGTGGCGGGCCGGTTCGTTCCTGTCGTAGCTGTGCCAGCAGGGCGCCCGCCGCGGATGGCGTGAAATGGGCCCTGCCCTGCCTGATGTCCCTTACGGCGGCGACCAGTTCGTCCGCCGTGAACTCGCCGTGGACCAGATAACCGCCTGCCCCGCGCCGCAGCGCCTCCCGGACGATCTCCGACTCCCTGCTGTACGTGAGCATCACGACCGGGGCGATCCGCACCAGGTACGGCAGCGCCGAGATGCCGTCCACGCCCGGCATGCGGACGTCCAGCAGGACCACGTCGGGGCGGTGGAAGTGGGCCGCCTCGTACGCCTCTCTGCCGTCCGTCGCCTCCGCTACGACCGTGATGTCCGCGCGGCCCGACAACAGGGCCGTCAGGCCGGCGCGGACCACCGGGTTGTCGTCGGCCACGACGACCCGGAGGGGTGAACTCGGGGCCGGTCGCGGGAAGTTGCCGAAGGGGTTCGGTGGCGGCTGGGGAGCGCCGGGGTGGGGCGTCGTGTGGTCCGGCATGGCTGGCTGCCTCCTCTCAGAACTCTCAGGTCTCTCAGGTCGTTTGTGTGTGTGGAGGGTGAGTACGGCTGTGTGTCGCTTACCTCGTCAGGGCTCCCAGCGGGAGTTCCAGGCGGACCTCCGTGCCCGCGTCGTGGCCGCCCCTGCCGATGCGGATGCGGGCGCCGACCGACGCCGCCCGTTCGACCATGCCGACCAGGCCGAAGTGGCCTGCCCTGCGCAGCTGTTCCAGGGTGGTGCCGGCAGGCAGGCCGCGGCCGTCGTCGTAGACGCTGATGCGGAGGAGGTTGTCGTGGACCCCGGCCTCCACGTCGACCTTGGTGGGGGTCGCGTGGCGGTGGGCGTTCTCCATCGCTTCCGTCGCGATGGTGAGGAGTTGGCGGGCCACGGCGGGCGGGACCGGCGGCACGCCGTGTTCGCCGGTCGGGCGGTAGGTCGTGGGCAGGCCGGTCCTGGTGCTGAAGTCCCTTGTGCGGGCGGCCAGTTCGACCAGTACGTCCGTGCCCTCGTCCGGGTCGGCCTCGCGCCGTAGGTCCGCAAGGAGTTCGCGGGATTCCGCCGCCGCCCTGCGCGCCGAGCGGGCCACCAGTTCCGCCTGTTGCCTGATCAGGGTCGGGTTCATGTGGTCCGCGCCCGCCGAACCGGCCAGTCCGTCCGCCGCGAGTGCCACGCCGTGCAGAGTCTTCGCCACCGAGTCGTGCAACTCCCTTGCCAGGCGGGCTCGTTCGGCCCCGACTGCTTCCGTTACGGCGAGACGGGCTTGGACCGTCGTCAAGGCCGTCGTGGCTTCGCCGAAGCGGAGCATCAGCTTGCGCAGGGTTACCCCCACCGCGCCGGCGATCACACACAGGCCGGGGAGCAGGAAGAACTGCGCCACGCCCTTGTGCGCGTCCGCCGCGGCGGTCTGTGCCAGCGCCAGGATCAACGCCTGGAGGCTCGCGAAGGCGGCGGCGCCTCGCCAGCCGTAGACGATGCCGGCGAGGAGGGGGGTGCAGACGCTGACGTAGGCGAGCGTGCTGGTGGGCCCTGCCGAGATCAGGAGCAGGGAGCCGAAGAGGGTGTCTACGGCCAGGAGGGAGGGGTGGCGTAGGAGGAGGGGGCCGAAGCGTTCCCAGTCTCGGAACAGGGCGTAGGAGGCCATGAAGGTGACCACTACTGCTGCGCCTACCAGGCGGGTTGCTACGCCGGGGGTGGCGTTGAGGAGGGCGGAGGGGGCGGCCAGGGCGATCATCGCGAGGCGGAAGCCGAAGACCTGCCTGCACATTGCTTGTAGCGCGCTGATCTGGATGGGGAGGGCGGGTTGGGGCGCTCCCCGGCCTTCGGCCGGGATCGTGTTCCCACCCGCACCACCCGTTTCGCCTTCGTTGTCGGGTGCGGGTGGCCCCTGTGGGGCTCCCCCACCGTCGGCGGCCAGCCGTTCCATGCCCGGCTGTGCCGGCGGCCTCGGTACCCCCGACAGCCTCGCCCGCGCCGGCGTCACCGAAGTCACCGGAATGTCCGTCGCCCCCGACCGCACATGCTCCGGCAGCACCGTCCCCGCCGGCGGTGTCGTGATCTCCGGCGGTTTGGGGCGGCGGCGCAGCAGTCCCGTACGTGTACGTTCGTCCGTGGTCGCCATCGGTCAAGTCGCCCCCGTCCCCGTCTACTTGCCCGTGAGCGTGCTGAAGTCCGTGCCGGAGCCGAGCAACAGCCCTGCGCCCAGCAGCAGCAGCGTGGCCGGGACCATGAACGTGGTGATCATCATGGTGGCCTTGGGGACCGCACGGGCCGCCTTACGACGGGCGTTCTGCGCGTCCGTACGGCGCATGTCCTTCGCCAACGACACCAACGTGTCCACGATCGGCGCCCCCAGCTCCTCCCCCTGCTGCAACGCCGTGACGAACATGGCCACTTGCTCGCTGTCGTTCCGGCGCCGGAGCTCGGCGAAGGCGGCGCGGCGGCTCATGCCGAGGTCCATCTGGCGGAGGGTGATGCGGAGTTCGTCCGCCCACGGCCCTTCGTACTTCGAGGCGACGCGGTCCAGGGCCTGGCGGAAGCCCAGGCCCGCGCTCACCACGACCGCGAGGACGTCGAGGAAGTCCGGCAGGGTCCGTTCGATCACGTCCTTGCGGATGCGGATCGCCGACCAGATGCCGACCTCCGTCCAGAACGCGCCGAAGGCGAACAGGATGAGGGCGACGATGTAGTGCCCTTCGAGCAGCATCAGCAGGCCGCCGAAGCCGCCGAGGAAGCCGTAGACCGCCCGGCGGGCCGCGTAGCGGTCGATGGTCAGACCGCCGGGGTTGCCCGCGAGGTCTATCTTGCGGCGGTACTTGGCGACCAGTCTGGGGCCCATCAGGCGCAGGACCATCGGGGCGTAGCGCATGCCCATGCGGTCGATGAGGGAGTCGACCGCGCCGGTGCGGGTCGCGCCGACCTCCAGGGCCAGGACGAGGTCGCTGGGGAGTTTCGCGTCCGCCCGGTACATGCGGATGCCCGCGAAGACGCCCCACACGCTGAGGCCCATCACCAGGCCGAGTGCCAGTGCCACCATGTCTGCTCTCCTCCCCTCAGACGTCGATGCGGGACAGCCGGCGGATGAGGATGAAGCCCACCGCGTACAGCCCGAACGCGATGATCACGCAGGCCTGGCCGATCGGGGAGCCCGTCATCCGTTCCAGGGCGCCGGGTTTGACGCCGTCCATCAGGAAGAGGGCGCCCACGCCCATCACCGGAACGGCGTACGCCGTCATGTTGACCTGGGAGAGCTGGGTGCGGACCTCGCGGCGGGTCTCCTTGCGTTCCTCCAGGGTCTCCGTGAGGTTGCGCAGGGCGCTCACCACCTGGCCACCCGCACGGTTGGAGAGCACCAATGTCGTTACCAGGACGACGAGTTCGCGGGACGGTAGGCGGTCCGCCAGTTCGCTCAGCGCGTCGTCCATCGAGGCGCCCACCGCCAACTGGTTGGCCACCTTGGCGAGTTCCTCGCCGGCCGGTGCCTCCAGCTCCTCCGCCGCCATGCTGATCGAGGTGCGCAGTGCCAGGCCCGCGTGGGTCGCGTTGGCCATGATGCGGGCCAGTTCGGGGAGTTGGTTGATGAACTTCTCGATGCGCTTCTGGCGTTGCCAGTTGAGGAACTGGAACGCCACCCCGACACCCAACAGGCCTGCTATCGGTCCGAAGAAGGGTGCCAGGGACGCCTGGCCGATGAGCCAGAGCGCCGCCACCGTGCCCAGCATGTAGACGAAGAACTCGCCCGGCGTCATGTCCAACCCCGTTGCCGCAAGCCGGAGTTCGAGCTGCCTGCCGAGCCGCGTACGGCGCAGTCTGCGGTCCAGGTCGCGGAAGCGGCGGACGCGGCCCACCTGGATCTGGCCGGTCGAGGAGAGGCGGTCGACCAGAGCCGCGCGCTGCGCCCTGCCCGTGGCGTAGGCGTGCACGCCGGCGACACCCAGGACGCAGGTCAGCAGGGTGATGCCGGTGGTGAGCGTGACGATCGTCTGGAGATCCATGGGGTCGGTCCCTACCTACTGGCTTCTCTGAGGGCGAGCTGTTCCGCGGTGTGGGCGACGCCGAAGGCCTGCGGCAGCGGCTGGCTCGCCATGTAGAGCCGGTCGGCGGTGCGGCGGGAGAGCGGGAAGTACTCGAAGGTGCCGTAGACCCGGCCGTCGGCGGAGATGGGCTGCGGGCTGAAGCGGGCCACCGTCGCCAGCCGGTACGGCTCGCTGCCGTGGCTGTCGAGGAGGGCGATCTCGGTGATGCGGCGGGCGCCGTCGGCGAAGCGGGTGAGCTGGATGATGACGTCGATGGCGCTGTTGATCTGGTCGTGCAGGGCTTCGAAGGGGATCTCCACCTCGGACATGGACGCCAGGGTCTTCAACCTCATGAGCGCGTCCTCCGCGCTGTTCGCGTGGACCGTCGCGAGCGAGCCGTCGTGGCCCGTCGACATCGCCTGGAGCATGTCGAGTGATTCGCCGCCTCGGACCTCACCGACCACGATCCGGTCGGGGCGCATGCGGAGGGAGTTGCGGACGAGGTCGCGGATGGTGACCTGGCCCTTGCCCTCGACGTTCGGCGGGCGTGCCTCCAGGCGGATCACGTGCGACTGCTGGAGCTGGAGTTCGGCGGAGTCCTCGATGGTGATGATGCGCTCGGTCTCCGGGATCAGGCCGGAGAGCGCGTTGAGGAGGGTCGTCTTTCCGGTGCCCGTCGCGCCCGACACGATGATGTTGAACTTCGCGTGCACCAGGCCCGCGAGGAGATACAGCATGTGCTCGTCCAGCGAGCCGAAGCCGACCATCTCCTGGAGCGTGAAGGAGCGCGGGAAGCGGCGGATGGTGAGCGTCGCGCCGGTCAGCGAGAGCGGCGGGATGATCACGTTGACGCGCTCGCCGGACGGCAGTCGCGCGTCGACCATCGGATTCGACTCGTCCACGCGGCGGTTGACCGTCGACACGATCCGCTCGATGGTCTGCATCAGCTGGTCGTGCGAGGGGAAGCGGAGCGGCAACTGCTCGACCCGGCCGCCGCGTTCGACGAAGATCGCGTCCGGGCCGTTGACCATGATCTCGGTGATCGACGCGTCTTCGAGGAGCGGTTCGAGTATGCCGAGGCCCAGCGCCTCGTCGACGACCCGGCGGATCAACTGCGAGCGCTCGACGGTCGAGAGGACCGGTCCCTCACGGCTGATGATGTGCCCGAGTACCCGCTCCAACCGGGCCCGTCGCTCGGCGGCGGCCAGCGCGCTCATCTCCGCGAGGTCGATCTCCTCCAGGAGTTTGGCGCGGTACGTGGCGACCATGTGGCCGTCCTCGCCCCGATGGCCGTTCTCCTCGGGATGGTTGACTCGTTCCCGCAGGCCCATGAGTGCTGTGCTCCTTGCTCCGCGTTCAGTGGTCGAGCGGCATGGTGGCGGTCTTGCTGGCGTTCCCGAAGCCGTCGTAACCGGGGATGACCGACGGGATGTGGATGGTGGCGGTGACCGTGACCGAGTCGTCGCCGAACGACGCCGGGCAGCTGACCGAGAGCCAGTCGCTGACGGCCTCGCTGCACGCCGGCTGGGCACCCTGCCTCAGCGAGGCGCTGCGCGCTCCGGCCCGGGCCGCCGTCCCCGCCTGCTCCGCGGTGTACGCGACCAGCCCGAGCTGCACCGCCGCCAGCGTGACGAGGAGCAGGACCGGGATGAACCCGAGGTACTCGATGGCGACTTGACCGCGGTCGCGCACCCTTCGGCGCCGATCGCGCGCTCGGAGGTCGTGGGCCATGTCAGTCCTTCGCCTCCTCTACGGCGCCCGCGTGGCCGTGCACCGTGAAGGGGAAGCCGATCGAGCCCGGGAAGAGGACGGGCACCTCGAGGTCGACGTCGGCCGTGACGAAACCCGTGCCTCCGCAGGTCACCGTGGCGTCCCCCTTCCACGGGCCGTCCAGCTTGTCGAGGCCTGCCTGTTCGCAGGCGGCCTGCCGCTCCCCCGGGGCCGCGGCCGTCCCCGCCCGCACCGCCTCGTCCGCAGCATTCCCCGCGAGCGTGAAGGTGTACCCCAGCAGCACGAACTGCCACATCAGCACCAGCGTCAGGATGATCAGCGGGGTCATGCCGAGGAACTCGATGGTGACTTGGCCCCGGTCCCGGTTCCGGTGCCGGCTCCGGTCTCGGTTCCGCTCACGCGAAGCCGTCGACAGCACGGCAGGCATCGAAGACATACGCATCCCCCGTTCACTCTCTCCGGCGCCGGAAGCTCACCGAGCCGCGATCGCCGCCGCCCCGCAACCGCCCGCTCTTCTGGGCGACTTCGGAGACCTTGACCAGTCCGAGTTCGCCCGCGAGACCCCAAAGGGCCTGTTTCACCACGCTCTTGTTGTCGAGTTCGTGGAGGCGGCCGGCGTCCACCGCGCCCCGGAGTTCCTTGAAGTTGGCGGGGATCGCGGTGGCGGCGACCGCCGTGCCGGTGATCCGCTGGATGAGGGCGGGCTGGATCTCCGTACCGCGCGTGTACCGGTTGACGACGATGGTCGTCTCCTCGGCCTTGCGGATCTGCAACCGGTCCCACATGCGGACGGTGCGCTTCGCGGCGCGTACGGCGACCACGTCCGGGGTGGTGAACAGCAGTGCCGTGTCGGCCATTTCGACGGCCGCCGCGCTCGCGCCGCTCATCTGGGCGCCGCAGTCGATGACGACGACCTCGTAGCGGGAGCGCAGCGCGCTGACGATCTGCCGGGCGGCCCGGTCGGTGACCTCCTCGCCGCGCTCGCCCTCGCCGGGGGCCAGCAGCAGCGCCATCCCGGTGTCGTGCCGGAACACGGCGTCGGCCAGCACCCGGGGTGAGATGTCGGTGATCGCGGCGAGGTCGACGACCGAGCGGCGGAACTGGACGTCCAGGTAGGAGGCGATGTCCCCGGTCTGGAGATCCATGTCGACGAGCGCGGCGCTACGGCCCGACGCCTGGGCGGCGAGGGCGAGTTGGATCGCGGCGAGGGTCGCGCCGACCCCGCCCTTGGCGCCGCTGACCGTGACGACGGTGCCGCCGACGCCGGTGAACACGTCGCCGCCGTGGCCCAGATGGCGCCGTACTCCCACCGACCAGGCGGCGACGGCCTGGACGCGGTTGGCCAACTCCTCGTAGCTCAGCGGCAGGGCGATCAGGCCGCGGGCGCCGGAGTCCATGGCGGCCTGGAAGAGGCCGGGGCTGGCGTCGGTGGTGACGAGGATGACGCCCACCGCGGGGAAGCGCAGCGCGACCTCGCGGACCAGCTCCAACGCCGGGACGGGACCGATGCGTTCATGCACCACCACGACCTCGGGCAGCTCGTCGACGGACTCGGCGGCGAGCCGGGCCAGGGTGTCGATGAGCTGCGTCGAGTCGGCCACCGGGGCCACCGGGTCGGCGTCCGGGAGCTGACTGAGCAGGGTCGTGATGGCGCGGATGGCGTCCGCGTCTCCGACCGCCGGAAGAATCCTGGTGGGCATGCGGGCCTCTCACTTGTCCTTCGCGAGTTCGTACGTCCGGTCCTGCTCGGGCACGGTCGTGGCACCGCCGGGCGCCACCAGCGCGAGCCGCACCCGCTCGGCGAACGACTCGGCGTAGGTGATGCGTTGGGCGTCGAGCGTGGAGAGCGCGAAGGTGATCGGTACGCCGTCGGTGGACGTCTGCTGGTTCTTGTCGCTGTTGCTGCCGGGGTCGAGGGCGGTGATGTGGCCGACGTCGATGACCCTCGCGTTGGTCACGATGATCTTCGACTGGTCGGGGTCGCCTTCCTTCGCGCCCTCGAAGGTGGCGTAGACGTTGACCGTCGAGCCCGGGGTGATCTTGCCGGCGACGCCGGTCGCCGCGTCGATCATGATGGCGACCTCCTGTTGCCCGGGCTGCAGGGCCGGCTGGTCCACGATCATGTCGGTCTGCAGCAGGGAGCCCGCACGCAGCGTGGTCACGGCGATCTTGCCCGAGATCTGCCGCAGATCGGTCACGGCGTTGTCCGACAGCCACCGCTCGGGCATCTCGATCTTCTTGAACTGGGCGGCGGTGAGGGCCGTGTACGGCGCCACGTTGTCCTTGACCTGGTACGCCGCGACCTCGGGACCGACCTTGGACTTCACGTCACGGATGACGGAGAGGACGCCGGCGAACGCGCCGAGGGCGCAGATCACCGACAGGAGCAGGAGTATCACGCCGCGGCGCTGACGGGAGTTCATGAACCGTACGACCTCATTGGGGGATGTCGGTCAAGCGGAGACGAGCGGATCGAGCGGATCGAGCGGATCGAGCGGATCGAGCGGATCGAGCGAGAGGGAACCGGGTCTGGCGGATCGTGTGCTGTAAGCGTGTCCTGTGTGTTGAGGACTTATCCGCTCGATGTTTGGTTCTCGTGAACGGGCGGTGTGGCGGAGCAGAAGACACAACGGTCGCCGATGACGTCGATGCCGCACCAGTGGCACACGGACTGCCGTACAGAGGTGACCAGTTGGTACAGCACCGACAGGTCGGGCAGATATGTACAGAACTCGATCAACTTGCTCGTACCCCACCAACTCACCGATTCGGCGGGCAGAGTGGCCTCGCGCAGCCCCATCGCGTTCCACGCCGGGGCGAGGGTGGTGCCGATCCAGTCGGACTGCAGCTGCCCCTTGGCGACCAGCATCCAGGTGGCGAACTCCGGCCCCTCCAGGGCGACTCCGGGGGCGATCCGGACCAACTGCGGCTCGGGGTGGGCGATCACCGCGAACTGACTGCCGGGCACCCAGGACTTGGCGTGCGACTTGAGGCCGACGGGGACCCGGTCGAGTTTGGTGACCGAGCCGAGGACCGCGCCGGCGTGGATGTAGTGGGTGAGCAGCCGGCCGGCCGAGGCGAGCACGCCGGGACTCAGGTCGCAGGTCGCGAGCTGCCTCAACTGGCGGGCCAGGACGGCGAGTCCGAGCGGGGGCAGATTCGGACGGAACAGGGCGATCCGGTCGCTCTCCAGGATGGACCGGATCGTGTGCAGCCGTCGGTCCACACCCTCGGACACGGCCTGCGAGGACACGACGACGACATGCCCGTGCTGGTCGATCAGGGCCTGCATCTCCGACAGCGCCTGGTCCAGCGGTCGTTGATCGAGGTCCCGCAGGACGACGGCGGGCAGAGTCCGTTCGTCCT
>Ga0307515_10013110_pt1 | contig 15517 bp, 21 predicted proteins | sample 17_EM_MG_FD_194513 | JGI IMG/M metagenome (GOLD analysis project Ga0307515, IMG submission 194513) | Populus trichocarpa ectomycorrhiza microbial communities from riparian zone in the Pacific Northwest, United States - 17_EM | ecosystem: Host-associated > Plants > Roots > Unclassified | place... | reverse complement strand
ATCGTGAGGGTCTCTGAGAAGGTTGAAGAAAATGTACTCTCGATGGAAGAACGACTGCGGCTCGTCGAGGGTGAATTGGGGAAGATGAGGCAACTCCTTGCGAAGCTGGTTGAGAAAGGTTCGGAGGGGTGGCGATGATCGAAACTGAGTCTGCTCACCCTGTACCGGAAGAAGAGGCCAAGGCGAAGGAGCTGATCGTTTACACGAGATTGCGTTATGTATCATTTGAGTCAGTCCCAGTCCGGGCATTCCCTTCTACAATTGCCGATTTTTGTCCGGACACTTTCGCTCACCTCCAGAACTAACCTCTCCACTTATATTCGGGAGTCCTGAAATAGCTAAGGAGAGACCAGACACGAGAAATAGGCAAACCCACCGCCCTGCGACTATTAAAGCGAGAAGAGTGTAAAGTGGCATTAAAAGGGGGTATAGTACTAAGGGAACGTGAGTGTTGATAAATACGTTAATTGAAGTGAAGGAAGGATGGACTTCGAAGGAATGTCATCGCCAGGCTCCTGGGGCCGAGTTTTCTGAATTGATTTCACGGGCGGTGACTGCGATCCTGAATCCAACAGGGCACACGGTATGCCTGACGAAAAAAAGATGAGCAGGAGTATCAGTTTGCGTGAGGGTACTTACTCGTAAACCGCCTGAATCTTTGCTCCTTCCATGACGACGACACTAGTATCACTGTCAGGAAAGTCGTGGAACGTTCGGCGTGATCGCAACTTACTCTCCCTATATGCGGTTCACATAAATGGTTGACCCGTGCAGTCAGGAATGAAGAGACGTACGTGACGCAAAACAAGGCTCAAAACAATCGTCTTCCTGTCCTCCAACGTGCGAAACTTCATGATCGCGGGACTTCCCATGCTCAGAGACGCAACTACAGGTCCAAGACCTCGTTCGCCGTCCGTGTGGAACCCCATGGCCTGCCTCTCCATGTATGCGGCGGTGAGGAGCTCGTTGAATGCTGGGAGTTTCTCTAACATTATCGCAGCACGAGTGCGTACGAGTTCGAGCGCCCGAAGCACACAAGGTGGGCACTGATCGAATGGCAACGTCTGGTCCGCTGCGCCAACATACTGCGGAAAGTGGTTATAGAGGATTAGGTACAAGGTATCCAGACTAACCTGGTATGGTTGTCCAGCTTCAGAAACTGAGGTTAGAACGATGGGACGCGGTGAAACATCCGAAACTCACAGTTCTGAGAGAAGTAGTTTGTGAGGAACTCTCCTCGGCCTGTACAGAATCATCAGAAACCCTGGTTGTATGCGGATCGGGTGATGGACTCGCAGATGTGAGCCTTCATGGGGAACCTGCGGAAACGCAGACCCCCGTTGTTGGCGTGCTCCTGGAAGTCCTTGAATATCTGATTAGCCTCTGCGTTGTACTTCACGCTGCCGGAAATCAAGTGGATCTTTCCGCTGTTTGCACTTGGTTAAATGTGGAAATGACGGTCACGACAGCCGAGTTACCGATTGTGGGGCAAGACAAATGTGAATGTTCCGAGCTGATCTCGGACAGTTGCAATCTTGGTGATCCCTATTTAAATAGATGTTTAGTTATCGGCTCGCCTTGAAGAACGAGGTTAGAGAAAGGTACCTGAAACCGGATTCACATCGCAGCTTTCAAAAGACACATTCGGAGTGAGCCCCCAGAACTCCCTGTGGTCACGTATTCTACCCTTCACGGGCAGTACCAGCTAAGGAACGCAAATGAGTCGAATGAGACACGGGAATTGCACAACATTTCCATACCCCGCACGAAGAACATTCCCAACATTCCCACTTCGTCCTAGCGAGGTCAAAATTCTAAGCCTGTTCCGTTCGCATTGCACTTCTACGATTTACTCACCTGCAAGAGAGCCGTCCGCAACGTTGGCAGTGCCATCCATGATAAAAAAGCGGAGTGGTGACGATGCCATTCTTTGCCACTAAAGTGGGTTCAGGGATATCCACAGCTGGTTTCTTTGCTTTCGGGTTGGGTCGAGCCGTGAGGAAGGCTTTGGTATACGTCAGGTTAACTGTGATCGCGTCGACGCCACCCAGCTGGAAATGGTGTTCGCAACCGGGTCGGAGACACATCCAACCTTGCTCGTAGACTTGAGGGGAGGTAATCTTACAGGAAAAGCACGTTCCATCACAGGTTATCTGGAACCCTTTCCTGAGGTCAGTTTCCGAGACACAAAACGTATTACCGGTCATCCTTCGTACCATCAATTCCTGGAGATGACAGGGTTGACTCTGTACACGATTCAGCCTATGGAACAGGCGCGGTGGGATAAATAAATGACCCACGAGGAAAACCAGGGCACTTCGTCCACCAAGGGTCGCCCTCCCCGCAATATTGGAACGCAAATTTAAAGCGCACAGCGAATCCTTCTCCATTGTCTGCAGAGTGTTTCTCGGCTGTGAATTCCGTGAGCGCCATCTCATCACTTCAGGTGAGAAAAACTTACCCCAGTAATCCCGAACGAAGTAGTATCCCAGGACTACATACGCGTAACCTTTCCCACCGTCGTGTTTCCTTGTAAGATCGAATGGGAAGTGTTCGTACTTGTCATCAGCGATCAGAACGAGCGGTTCCTTTGTCCTCCAGTTCTTTACGAGAGCGTTGACTGAGGGGTCCTTGTATGATTGGTGATCTGCCTCCACCAGTTTCGAGGCTGCTTTTCCGCCACTGAATGCGGGTCAGTATTGCGATAACATGCACGATATTCGGCCGCACCCATGGGAGATGATAAGCCGGCCCCCATCGTGCCATACGTCCCGCCTTTATCCAAGTCAGAGCAGCACAAGAACCGGTCACTGTCACCAGAGGCTTACGTGGCACCAAAACAGGACAACAGGTAGCCTTTTGCGTAGCCATTACTATAGTAGACACCGCCCTGGTATGCCTTGAAGAAGTCGCAAGATTCGCAGAGCTCCTGACGCGACTGGTTGCACATTAGGATCCGTGTTACATAATTAAAGAGATATACTTACCTGTGCCCAGATCGGAGGATTGCTAGAGAGAGTAGGACGCGAAAATCCAGGGACCACAATTACAGGAGTGTTAGCCGATCCTTTCGGGTCGTCTGGTAAAGAATTAGGATTTGACGCTTGTGCGGGTCGTGGTGAAGGTATGTTGGCGTAGGAAGTCGAGAAAGGCACTCTGATTTCCGACACAATAGGGGGTGTGGACGCAGACGGGTGGATTGAGATTTTGAGAGAGGGAGGTTCCGATGACACGGGCTCGGGTATGAAGGGTTCACTGGGGGCAACGGCTTGGCGAACAGGTTCTATGGTTAATGGCCCTCGGTCAGGCTCCAGGTCAGCGAGGGTGGGGGTATCGATGACCATTGACTGGTCGGCGGCTTCTTCGACGTGTTTTGGTTTCCCCGAAGACTTCTTCTTTGAATACAAGTTGGTCCTGCGTCTCTTTTTTCGGTGAGGGGCTGTCGAAGTGCGCGGCACAGGAGCGGAAAAGGATTTTTCATCGCTGAAGTAAGTTAAAGATTGCAATGGTTTCCTCCCAGATCGGAAGTACGCCGCGGACACGGAAGTGCCATTCATAGGGTCGTCAACGATCTCTTGGAACACTTGGGTGAGGGCAGCTGCAGAATTCGTCGGTTCACAATCCAAGGGGCCGATGAGGGAACCAATATCCTGAGGTGGAGTAGACGGAGGCTCATCCCCCGAGTCCATATTTACGTCCTGGGGGGTATCATAGGTACCTTGACCTAAGCTCCCAACCGAACAGCCATTTGGGTTTCCCGTTAAAAGGCCTGCAGTGAAGTGCGATGCGACGCCCCTGCTTGAGGGCAAGAATGGATTCTGCAACTGTATGGTGGTGGTTCGGAATGTGGTATCTTCTTCATCATCCGACGATTGCAGAGGTGTCAATGTGGAGTCGGAGAAACAGTGAAACTCTTCAGACCTCCGACGGGGTAAAGACTTGACCCCCTTCGCCGGCTTCGGCGTGGCGATTCCACCGGTAGATTTACGCGTCGGGGCGTACGCAGGACGCGAGTGGGTGCGTTCATTCCTGCTCATCGATGGGGGTCCACTCTCGTACTCCAGATTGAAGTCTTCCCAGAGTTTCTGGTGCCCAAGTTCCTTTTGCCATGCGCCGATCAAGGCGTTCGAAGCCGTGGTATCTTTCAGGAAGCGCAGGTAGTGATAACGGACGTAGAAGGAGATGATTTCCCTATCCGCCCCATTATCGTTGAGCGGCTTACTCCTTGCATTATATTTTCCTTCGATGCTGCAGACGAAGTTGTAAAACTTCAATGCCCTGGCAGGCTGAGCAAAATGTAAAGGCTCCGTCGCGTTAGAGATGTAATGAAACACGAACCCCATCGTGTGCGGCTTGGATGATATCAACCGCCTTCTCTGTCTGAGATTCCTCCCTCCTCTTTTTGGAGGCCAATACCAAGAACGCGCTCTGGAGCGGCGGCCAGTCGAGGAAGCGGTGGGTCATGGCCGTCCAAGAGGAAGCGGCAACCAGACTGGGCCCGGGGTGGACCTACCTGTTCCGCTCTGTGGCTGTTCCATGTCCGATACACGCGTGCGATCGAGTTTACGGGTGTGCAACGTCATGGAAAAATATGCTTGTCCCTAAGTACAGTGTATTATAGTCTATTTGGTGGAGACAGCGTGTTGGAGAGCCTCGTAAACATCGGCCTCAACACGAGCCTCAGCCTTCTGCTCCTCCGTACCGTTTCCGGCGATGATCTTCTGGGCCTCGGCGAGGTTGGTTCGGATGGCCTATGGATACCGGAACCATCAGGTATACATAAAATGCGCGCGATAAGACAGCCTCACCTCGAGGGAGAAATCCTCCAGGGGAGCAGCCTCGACTGCGTTGATCGTGAGCTTGTTATTAGGGTGAACGGTAGCGAAACCTCCAGAAACTTGGTGCAAAAATATCAAGTAAGCTAAGAATGGCATTCCGTGGCCACAGAAATGGGTGTTTCTCACCAAACCACTTCTTTGAAGCGTTTCCGGACTCGATGACTTCAACAACTCCCGGCCGCAGGGGTTCGATTGAGGGAACGTGGTTAGCGAGGACACCCATGTCTCCGGTCGCAGCCGAGATGTTGACCTGGGTCACATCTGCGGAAGTGAAGATTGCCTGGTTTCTAGTTCAGAGCCCTTGACACGAAACAAACGGAAGTCGGAAAAGTTGAGGCGAACCTGGTGGGGAAGAACGAGCGACAATTTTATCTTGTCAGCGACCTCCGCATAGCCACGACGTCCCAATGGGACAGATTTTGGTGCGCGTCGAGCAGCTGAAGAGAGGAGTCGGAGGGCGGACATTATTGGTAGTGGAGGGTAGCTTTCGGAAACGCCCGGATGTAGCCCCCGCACGTGAGTACGCGTCAGGTCCGCGATTCGGTGGCCACTGCCTCGAAAAATCCCCAGACACCGATGATTATATTATCACCACTACGGCGAGCCTTTGTAACGGTTTTTACTAGTTTAATACCCAGGAAGAAACCTTGTTCTCTAGGGGATTTTCGATTAATGAATACAGAGCAGTAGGCGGCGAGAGAAAGGTTCAACCTCTCTCTCTTAGAAGGTCATAGTTAATCCCATCGCCTCCTACCGAGCCGAATTTGTAGGCTTGATGAAACCAGGAAGGAGGTATCCATGTGGCGGGTGTCAACAGAGTTCTATCGTAAGCCTCGTAAGTCTGCGAACAGTGGCCATCTAGTAGTACCTATAGTGTTTCGTTACCGTCTGTCCGTAACCGTTCGCAGCCGACTTCCACCGAGGCCAAGCGTAAATCCAATTTTACCGAAACCCAAGTGAATCGACAGTACTCTCGTTGGAGGCACTCCGTCTTTTCGGGCAAGTCTGGGGAGTACCCGAAGCCAAGCTTGGACTTTAGCATGACAATCCTCTCCGGCAGGAATAGTGCTGTGCACAGGTCCCAGTGCGGAAGCATGCATTCTCGACATTTTGGCTTCCTTCAAGTTAGACGCGCGAGGGCTCACCGCGGCACAGACAAGTCGACCTCGGCTTCGGATGGTCGATCGGAGAGGGCTGCTGGCTCCAGGACCAACGGCCAGGTACAGTTACATGCTTACAGCTTGATATCAAACACTTATACATTGCGAAAGGCGGGGAATGGTTCTACACCAATACAATCTTGATGGCAGGAACGCAGTCAGGGATCAACTTACTTACGTTCTTCGTCTTCCCCTTCGCCTTCGACTCCATTCGCATCTTCGTGACCGGAACCCTCCTCATCCCCACCCTGATCACCTTCACCTTTCGCAGGGAGAGGTACCACAAGACTCGGCTCCGCCATCGCCGCGTCAAGGATATCACCCTTCGTAAGGGGATCACTCGGAGATCCCTCTACCCCTTTCTCGAACAACTTTGAGAGCAACTGCCTCATCTTCGACAACTCATCCTGGACGGATCCGAGCCGTTCTTCAAAAGCCTTCAACCTTTCCTCCGTCGAAACCTTGGACTCGTCAACCTTCTGAAAGACCCTCACGAGCGTGTGCTTCTTCGTGTGGATTTCATTGAACGCGAGACAATTGTGCTCGCAATCTGCGCAGATGAAGTTCTCTACGAAAAGGGCTCGCGTGAGCAAGCGGAGGTCAGAAAGGGAACTATACAAAAGACCCACTTGTGCAATCGACGCAGTACCAACAGGGCAATGATACCACATTTTGACAATGAATACACTTGGGCATCGGCTTCTTCTTGAGATTGAGTTCTGAAAGTGTCTTCCGTGCGGCTTCCAGAGCCTCCTTGGCATCCCTCTCCGTCATCACCGTGTCGCGGTTGAAAAGTACACGGTGGACCTTCAACATGTTATGGTTCGGCGTATGCGGAGACTTCGGATCCAGCCGACCCTCCAGTGTAAGCACGGAATTGAAACACCCGGGTTCCGAACAGAGGTCTACCGTTGTTGTCGTGTCATGGCAATCCATACAGAGGACCCGCGCTCCACCAATGATAGCATGGCAGGAATCGCAGGTGTTGGAGCTATATTAACCAGATAAGCGTTGACAGGGAACCGTGTAAGTAATTGTCGACGTACTGGATTGGAGTCTTGCTTAGCTTGATCTTGATCAGCGAGGCGTAGAATCGCACATCGCTCTCATACAGCGAGGGGAACAGTCCACAATATTCATCATATTCGTCGTCGTCGAGCTTCTTCCCGTAGTACTCATCTCTGATTGCCAATTCCATATAACGTTTCCCATCCCTGATCCGTCTGAGAATGCGCAAAGGCGACCACGACTCCTGTCGAATACGATCCAGAATCACCGTCTTTGCGAATTTCCATCGTACTCCTGCGTTGATTGCAGACGGTGCAGGGTAGAACCGGACCAGGTCTGGGTGGCGTTTGAACACAAATTCCCCCGAACGACCGCCTGGCATCGTCACCGTCCCCTTGATCGAATTCTCCTCCGGGTCGAAGTATCCCATCAGTGTGACATCCACCCACATGGAAGCAAACTTGGTCTCCAGTTCCACTGGCATTTTACCGTCCTCGAGGGGTCCGGTAGTTCCTGCGATGGTGTACGTCTTGTAGTGTCCCCAATCGTAATGTGTTCCCGATGCGACGATCGAATTCTCTTCATTGCCACGATTGAGCGTCCACGTCTTCATTGGTCCAAAAGGAACCTGATACTCATAAATGAAACCGTAATACGTCCCGAGTCTGTTCATCCAGGTCAGCTTGACCTACAGAGACGAACACCTAAACTCACACGGCATCTGACCCATCAACAGATGAGGGAACCATGGCAGCAGGGGAATCATACGCTGCGAAGTCGATCTTGTGCCTATTTTCAGTAGGATAACGCAAGACATTCAAGGGGATCAAATCCGGGTCTGGGATGATCTCGTTCCTCGCCGGGATGGGATCCGGTAAAGTCCTAAGTTTGTCTCCGTCGAAACCGCGACCTTCGCTGGCGATCCCGTACTATGGATGGTAGTCAGATCAATCCAATGAGGTTTAAGAACCTATGACACCTACCAGGCCCTTGGCAAAAATGTCAAACTGCTCTTTAGGTGATAAATTGTGCTGCTCGAATATCGCTGTGGAGGTCGGGTAAGCTGAAATCATGGATAACGCGGCTAATTCTCACCCCTCAGGTCGGCGATCCTGTACATAGCGGCACCGGTGACGTATAGTATTGTTTGCACAGCATCAGGAAGTTCGGAATCCGCTAGAACGTGCTTGCGAGCAAGACTGATCCTCTGTAAATCTCTCTTGAGGATGAGGTACAACATCGGGAACAGAGTCTGTCCTGGAGTTAGTCGGGTACTAGCATAAAATGATCACAACAGTACCGTTTCAATCCGCCCATTCCCTGAAATCAGACGAACCACAACATCACTATCGATGTCGTACTTAAAATCTTCTAAGTTCGTTTGTAGCCTTGCCTCTTCCGCATCGACGTGGGACTTGAACTTTGTCGCGAGGTCCTCTGTGCCCCACTCCCACCTGAACGACCTTACGAACATAGTTGCTTCCATCCAGGCGCAACAGAGGTACTTGTTGACCTGTTCCCGATTCTCTGGAAGGACTTCGTCAGACAAACGGATCATGGCATCGAAGATTTCTTCAATCCTCTCGCAGTAGCTCGTGCAAGTCGTCTGCCAACCTGTTTGTCGTTAGTTAGAGCCACTCCAATCGCGTATGCAGTGATAATCACCAATAGCCCAATATGCTAACCAGTGCGGAAGACTGTAGTTTGTGTGAGCGGATTGGAACAGTTAAAGCTCTCCAAAGATTTACCTCCAGTCCAGCGGACGGGAGCGAGTAAAATTGTTTGCCTCCTTGACCGTAACGAAGCCACTTGCGTCGTCATCGAACGCCTCCAGAATACTCCGGACGTAGTTGACACCGATGTACTGCAGTGCCCACTGGTCCGAACCGGCAACTCCTTCACCATCGCCTCCGGCTACCATCTCTGAGTAATAATCTTTCAGTGCAAGGATAAAATGTCTGGCTTTGACACTCCCACGCCACCCCTATGTTTTCTTAGTACGTACACAACAGGCGGGTTGGTGTCACTGACCATGTCTTTCCAGATGTTGTAGAGGTCCTGAGGAAAATATTAGGGGAAAGAAATTATGATCAAAGGAAATATATGTACTGAGTCCAGAATGCGCTCATGTGGACCCGCGGTCACAGCCGAGATGATCCTGTCCCCTTCTCGACTAACGGCACGCTCGATATCCTCTTGAATCTGCCTCCTTTGATTATCAAACATGCGATCGAAGAGCTCGGCGTTCCTCTCGATCGCCACGGCGGGGTCGTCTCGAATTTCGCGTTGAATCTCCACGAGATCGAACTTTTTAGCGGGTCCGCGTCTCTCCATACCGGCTGGTGCAGAGATCAAGGCTTCGGCTTCCGAAAGTTCCTTCATGACTTGTCCGTTGTCAATGATCGCATCGCCACCTCTCTTCTCGACGAGGAAGGCTAGTTGTCGCTGCTCGGGGGTGACGAACTTCTGGAACATTTCCATCATCACTTCCATCCTAATCCGAGTTATCATCGTCGAACTGATGATGAATGTTTAAGAAACGCACTTCTGGCTCAGTTCCGCTGTCCTCTCATCGACGGTGTCGAGCTTGATGTTTGCCTCATCAACCCCAACAGCAGTATGGATCGTCAGCGCGAACTCAAACTCTTTCCGCCTGTTTGTGAATATCTCGACGAACTCCAGAAGTCGGCCTTCCCACATAGGTCCAGCGAAGATTTTCACCAGTATCTTCTTCCTGAAATTCACGATGAGGACCGGGAATATCGTAAACAAAGCGAATACTAACTTCAAGTAGGTGTCACAAGTGTTTGCACATCGCTTGATATCTTTTGCGACCTTGGCGCACAGCTTCTGCATCCGACCTTCGATCGTCTGACCATCGGGTGCCACCTTCGCGGGGTCCGACACATCCTTCAGTCTGTAGGCATCTTTAATCAGGTGAACGACGCTCGGCTAACGGGAGAGCGTACTGTACGAGGACGGCCATCATATCTCTCATCCTTGGGGTCGATCATTAAGGCGAAGATTATTGAAATAGATCACGCACGACGTACTCGGCATAAAGGGCAACGACCCTCTTGTCATTGCTCCGACGCGTCACCTCGAGCGTGTAAACAGCCTTGAATGCGAGGACAGCAACTAAGGAACGTCAATGGGGGCACGCATACTCAAAACCGGCTCGCACATACCGGATATAAACGGATGGACTTTTGCGACCTCGTCCAAGGCTTTCATGAGGACAGGAACCGCTTCCATGAAGGTGTTGACACCCTTTTCTATCGCACTGGCAATCTGGGGTGCGTTCGCAAGCGCGTCTACTACCGCTTGCTGTCCATCCGAGAGCGTCACTGCGTTCTGTACCTGTTCTGTATGGAGGTCAGCATTCAATCGGCGCAGATACAGTCACGACCAACGTACCAACTCCATTGAGGAACTTCTCTACGCCCTGCGCCCGTGGAAGCTCCATATTGGCTGCACTCCAGGCTTCTTTCATAGCATCGGAATATTGGAGAACGTTGGGATCCGCGACCACAGTTTTTCCTGGAGGTACGTTTTTCGTACGAGGAGTGTCATCGGGTGAATCCTCAGTCGAGTCCTGAGGAAAAAGTTAGGGGAAAGAAATTGTGATCAAAGAAAGTATATGTACTGAGTCCAGGACGCGTTCATGTGGACCCGCAGTCACAGCCGAGGTAATCCTGTCCCCTTTATGGCTAATGGCACGCTTGATATCCTCTTGAATCAACTTCCTTTGAAGATCAAACTTGCGATTGAAGAACTTGGCGTTCTCCTCGATCGCCACGGCGGGGTCGTCTCGAATTTCGCGTTGAATCTCCACGAAATCGAACTTTTTAGCTGGTCTGCGTCTCTCCATACCGGTTGGTGCAGAGATCAAGGTCTCAGCGTCCGAAAGTTCCCTCATCACTTGTTCGTTGTCAATGATCGCATCGCCGCCGCCTTTCTGCTCGACGAGGAAGGCCAGTTGTCGCTGCTCAGGGGTGACGAATTTCTGAAACATTTCCATCATCACTTCCATCCTAATCCGAGTTATCATCGTCGAACTGATGATGAATGTTTAAGAAACGCACTTCTGGTTCAGTTCCGCGAGCTTGATGTTTGCCTCATCAGCCCCAACAGCAGTATGGATCGTCAGCGCGAACTCAAACTCTTTCCGCCTGTTTGTGAATATCCTGACGAATTCCAGAAGTCGGCCTTCCCACATAGGCCCAGCGAAGATTTTCACCAGTATCTTCTTCCTGAAATCCACGATTAGGAGGGCCGGGGATATAGTAAACGAAGCGAGTACTAACTTCAAGTAGGTGTCGCAAGTGTTTGCACATCGCTCGATATCTTCTGCGACCTTGACGCACAGCTTCTGCATCCGACCTTCGATCGTCTGACCATCAGATGCCACCTTCGCGGGGTCTGACACATCCTTCAGTCTGTAGGAATTTTCAATCAGGTGAACGACGCGCGACTAACAGAAGGGCGTACTGTACGAGAACGGCCATCATATCTCTCATCCTTGGGGTCGATTGTTAAGGCGGAGGTTACCGAAATAGAACACACACGACGTACTCGGCATAAAGGGCAATGGCCCTCTTGTCATTGCTCCGAAGCTTCACCTCGAGCGTGTAAACAGTCTTGAATGCGAGGACGGCAACTAAGGAACCGTCAATGGGGGCACGCGTACTCAAAGCGGACTCGGACATACCGGATATGAACGGATGAACTTTTGCAACCTCGTCCAAGGCTTTTATGAGGACAGGGACCGATTGCATGAAGGTGTTGACACCCTTTTCTATCGCACTGGCAATCTGGGGTGCGTTTGCAAGTGCCCCGACCGGTACGGTAAGCGCGTTTACTATCGCTTGCCGTTCATCCAAGAGCGTCACTTCGTTCTGTACCTGTTCTGTATGGAGGTCAGCATTCAATCGGCGCAGATACAAACACGATCAACGTGCCAACTCTATTGAGGAACTTTCCTACGCCCTGCGCCTGTGGAAGTTCCGCATTGGTTGCACTCCGGGCTTCTTTCATAGCATCGGAATATTGGGGAATGTTGGGATCCGCGACCACAGTTTTTCCTGGAGGGACGGCTTTTGTGCGAGTTGTCGGAGTGTCATCGGGACCCTCATCGGGCGAATCCTCAGTTGAGTCCTTCGAGTAAAATTTTCTGAAGAATTTGGGAGTTGGCATCGCGAGGGTCGCAAGAGGAATGTGAGGAGGTCAAGCGCATCTCGGGTATGCTAGTTAAAGATTGTTAATGAACGCCCGCTGGCGGACGGTCCTGGCTAGTGGGCGGTGACTCATACAAAATTCGGATGGTTCCACCCGGGCTTGCGGGGGAACGGATAAGCAGTTGTGTATGCACCGTGGATGTCGGATGACCGAGCTAAGTGGTGAGATGAGTCTACCGCGTCGCGCCCATCCGTCCAGCGTCGTTTGTTTTCTCCCAATACAATAACGGGCGGCCAAGCGTAATACAGTCCCCGTACGCAGATAAGGGAAGTGAGGGCTCAAGAAGAAAGAGGTCACTGTCACGAGTTACGACGCGACGATTGATCTAGATAACTTACGGAACGCGAGGCAGATTTTCTGGTGAGAGGGTGACGTCATAAAAACATCCGCGGTAGATAAATGTGCGGTATAGGTACCGAGGTGAGGGTGTTGAGGTTTTGTACGATAAAGATATGAGGGGTGGCAAATAAATAAGTAAAGCAAAACGCAATGGAAGAAACTAGATGGAAGAAAAACGGCCGCAGCACCGGTGAAGAGACTACTCCAAGTCCACTCCAGTTCGGAGCCCCCCCCTCTCTAAACCCGAGCTCTGGACCTTGAGACTGGATTCCAGCCTAACTTCGCTGTGGTCCGTTTATAAATACACTCGACCGCCCACCCGATTCCAGGGAGTCTGTCCATATCTCGGGCCATGTATTCCGAGAGAATTCCGGGACCGTCGGGAATGGGAGCGAGTTCGTTTCCACAGCTCTGGGCCCAAAAACCTTCAATCACGCAGGAACTCCCACATTGGATACACGCCTTGGTAAACTCCTTCCCCGCAAGAGTGAAGTATATGCAGGTTGCATCCCGGCGTAGTAGTCAATGACGGCCAAGACATCGTCCAGCAAATCCCTCGGATATCGTCTCATGAAACTAGAAAGGAGGATGCAATATGCTGCATTGGTGTTTTCCTTGAAGTCAGTGGGACAAAAGTCGACAGGTAGGCCGGCGGGGGACATCGGAATGACGAGTGGAAAAGTGGAAGTGAAGTCCTGGAGGTAGAACCAAACCCCACGTTTTGGATACACGCCTCCGGAATAAAGTATGAGATTATCCCTTCCCCATAGTTGTACGACAAAGCGGGCACTGACTCATTGTCGGGTCTGATTCACAAAAACTTTCGCTGGTCTCCGTTGAGGGCATGGATGCGGTGGCGGGTTATCACATCCCTCCTAAATCCCACGAAGCCTCATGCGTATGTTTGCATTCGTAGACTCCCGCAACACTCATCCTCGCTCGCGCAAAGAAGAGATGAAAATGCAAAGAAGCGGAATGTCCCTTCCTCAGCTAAAAGCAGCTCCAAATCCATATATTCTTCCAAACTGCAGAAATCCAAAAACATCGCAGTGTATGTGACCAACCTACAAAAGACTCAGAGACCGAAGAACTCCTGGAACGGTTCAACAAATGCGGGGTGATCGAGGAGGACGGTGGAGGCGGACCTAGGGTCAAGATATACTCTCACGAAGGCGGGTCTTTCAGCAGAGAAGCTCCCGTCGTCTTCGTTAAGGAGGGCTCGGTGATGCCCGCTTTGAACTTTAAGCTTTATGGATGAGCCTGAGTTTTGGTTGGGTGATGGCCCTACGAGCCTGGTGAGGGCTCAGAGGGTCGGGTTTGGGCATGGGCGGCAGCAAGGTCCAGGTGGGCAGGGAGGTCGTGGTTATGAAGAAGGCGGTGAAGGGGATTGGCAAGATACAAAGATGCGTTCCCCTGATAGCCCCTTTATCGAGAGACTTATGAATTTGAAGGATTGGGACTTGGAGGACGAGTTCTCGGATGCGACGCCTGCGGGGACGGACATTTCAGCAATCAGGCAAACAAGAGCGGTCGGGTCGTCGTTCCGAAACACACACTCACCCTGGAGGGGTTGGAAGAAGACCCTTCGTTGCTCTTGGACCTCAAAGAGAACGTGAGAGACAGTCAGGAATACGACTCTGGAAAACGTCACGAACGTTGTGTCGTACGGTGTGAGCGAGCTCCCTGTTTTTCTTTTGTCCTGTATACCCCAGTTGGTCGCTTATAGTTCCACCTTTTCGTTTATTCCCTTTGGCAAGAGCCAGAGGGTATCATGACGGTCAAGTTTAATAAACCAACCAGCGCGAAAGCGTGCATAATCGTGAGCCCAGCTTCCTTCTGGCACCGCCGCCCGCTGCGTGCCCACATTCGTCCCTAACCCGCACCCCAAACCCGCAAGAAATGCAAGGCAGGTTCTTCGCTGGCTGTATAGTAGAGGCCTATCCCGGAACGGAAACGTTTCGATGCTTTTACTCAGTGGCTGATAAACGAAGGCGAAGCTTGAGCTCGAACTTACTTGCATCTGTGTCCCGCGTTCTGGTCTCTATGTACACCGTTGTATGAAGGAATCCGTAATTAACACATGTATTCATACGCTTGCATAATAACGAACCGTCGACCCGCCATCTTGGGGATAAGTACGACCACTAGGGTTTAGAGGGTCAGGGAACCCGGCCTCGCCTCGACGATCATAACCGTGACCATCTTAGTCGTCTCCCCTTCTTCTCGGCCGATTCCCGTCCCGGTGGTCTAGCGCCCACATGCAACTTCGACTTGGACACCTACCCCAGATCCTCATTTCCAACCTCGGAGGCGTAGTAAGTATTTCGCCACAGCCGGTCGCCTATCTAAATAATTTTTACCCATAGTGTGTCAGAACGGAGAATCCCAGATCACGAATCCGTTTCTCGGTTGCAACCACGACAGATGACCAAGGGTTATGCCCTGGGTACCAACACAGGCCCCCTCTGGATGACCGAAACGGCAGGCTATCGGGAGGAAACTAGGTTGAAGAAGAGGCGGAAGAAATTGCGGCGATCAGGATGATGCTCCCGTGCTACCATGGCCAAGAAGCAGCAGCGAGTGTCGAATTCGATGTGTTCCAAGACGCGATTAACTGCGTTTTTCTGTATACAGTCGAGGAATGCTGGGTACGGTACCGATTTTCAAAAGATCCCGTGCGAGGTTCGAAGCGAGCGGCGATGAATGTCGTATGTTCGCGTTCACCAACTGTTTCCCCAGAGATACTGACCGTGCGACCCCATAACTCACAGCGCTGCGAGCACGATGGCCCGTGCGCCAAGCGTTGTGCATTCTCGCTGACATTGACGAGCAGGTTGAATATGATTGCGTTTGGTTTCACTCCTGGGATCAATTTTTCTGTTGGCTCGGTTGCTTAGACTCGGCATCATAAGCGGTGTGACCGCCGGAATCAGG
>Ga0307515_10013109_pt1 | contig 15518 bp, 12 predicted proteins | sample 17_EM_MG_FD_194513 | JGI IMG/M metagenome (GOLD analysis project Ga0307515, IMG submission 194513) | Populus trichocarpa ectomycorrhiza microbial communities from riparian zone in the Pacific Northwest, United States - 17_EM | ecosystem: Host-associated > Plants > Roots > Unclassified | place... | reverse complement strand
TTCGCTTAACGGGATGTAGCCGAGACAACCGGCAGGGAAGGGTTTTAGTGGGTAGGTCAGGCGGCAGATTGTCCAACGGGCGAAAGAGCCCAACGGCAAGCCGTACTGGAGTCCCACACACGGCGCATGGGCGTCACGGTGCATGATGCATTTCCCTTCCTTCCCCCCACAAAAAAATAAAAAATAAATAAAATAAAATAAAAACGCATAGCAATTAAGCAAGCAAGCATACGTGGTACACCGGGAACCCACCTCTCCACAGTCCACACTGCCCTACATCAAAGAACGAGATAGAGGAGATGGCGGTGCGGACGTATAGCGAGTCAGTCGGAGCTCTTGCGCGCGTGGCTCGCGTTCGTCACCACGTCACTCGCTCGATTCGGCCACAGCCCAGCGCGTGTTCGTGTTCGTGTTCATTGGGAGGCAGCACCAATCGAATTGCTTCTCATGTAGCTCTCTTACAGAGGTCTGTGGTTGATGTTGCTACGTACATGTCCCCGTCTCAACCTCAGTTTCGTACTCCTAGATTCCTTCATCTCCGAAACAGGCGCCTGTCAGTCATACTTTTAGGAAAATCGTGCCCCCATCTTATCACAATACTTGTCGCAATAAGACAACGCGACGCAGCGAAGGGGAGCCATACTTTTCGAGCGGAGCGTATGTGTAACTTGAATGACTATGACGCTACAGACTGCTCAGAGAGACCAGCCAAGTAGCGTCTTGAGTTTGATCGAAACTAGCTCGTCGTGAGCGGATATGCCTCCAAATCGTGCTTATTATACGTAGCTTTGAGGAGATTGGGGGCTGTTTGGTTGACAGCTGTCAATGTCAAGTGCCAGAGGTAAGTTAAGTAGGACAGCCTCGTTGCGACTCTGCGTCCAAGGCTCCACAAGTGATCAACATGGCCACTTCACGATCCAAGAAAGAGAACCTGTGAGCACCCTCGATGGCTCGCCCAGCAGATCGCTCATCATCTCCAATACTCCAAGCCTCTATCTAGACCGTGCGCGGCGCTTCGCTTCAATTCCGGCCCATATCGCTGATCTCTGCCATCATACAGAAATTACACTCCAAGTGGTTCCAAAGCTGAAGTATGCGCTCAGGTTGTTCCTCGACAATGACGAGAGAGAAATACAGAGGATAACCAACCAGACCTGGGAACCAGCGAGGCCCCTGTATGCCCCTTGTTTACCTGATACGTGCACTTGCTAAATTCTGTGCATATTTAGAGATGCATCTCCGACATCCCCGGTGCGCATCGAGATACAAGTGAAGAGCGGTCATCTCCAGTGGGGGAAGAAGGAGCAGGGTAGTGTGGAAATCGACATTCAAGCACTTTTCAAGGATTATTGGAACACCACATCCCACGAGTATCTAGTACGGGGTCAGTTGGGATCATCAGCCAGTCCTTTCACCGCTGACCGAGAGGGCGCAGCGGACATCATGGCTGGGAAGCATATTCACTCACTGGAATTACAATTCTCTGCAGAAGTTACTGTTCGTCTTCTGACAATTGTCCACCACACGCTGCTTACACCATTCGCATAGACGGACTCTCTTCGCTCCTCGCTCATTGAACTCGAAGCATTGTTGAGGAATTACTCCCCACTGATGACAGAATCGACGGAGAAGGCCGTGGAAAAGGTAATCAAAGTCGGGGCTGCATTCTCGGAGGTCAGTTATCAGCTCTCCCATATAGAAACCATCGAGACAATGCCATCTTTAGTTGAATGGGATCGCGAAAGCTGCCTTCAGTGTTGCTCGAGTCACATTTGAGGTTTGTTCCCGCGCTTGTGCTTCAGAAGCAGAGGTGACGCCTGGCTGTTTTAGCTCTTGAAGGAACAAAACAAGTACGACCAGATGCCTTCAGACCTTATGGATCGGTTGCAGCGAATTTTGTTTTTCGCGGACAAGGTCGCAGACGAGATCGTCTACGAAGAGACAGATATCTTGGAGAAGACAATCCCGTGAATGTTCAAAGTAATGGAAAAGGTCGCAAAGTGCTCGTGCGACTATGTCAAGCGTGGGCGCTTCGGTGGGCAGTCGTCCTTTCTGAATTTTGCAAATGCTGATGATCACAGAGAGGAGGTTGAGTGGGCTCACCCACCCAGAGAGGATTGAAGAAATGGACGGAGAGTTGACCAAGGTCATTGAAGATTTCGATCGTGCAATGAATGTCGAGGTCCTCCGCCTAGCCAAGGAGACAAGTAAGCATTCATCGATCTCAGCCTGGTGGTACTGTAGTCTCAGAAGCTTCTCGTAGAGCTAGTCCAGCAAGACCTCTGGCTCAAGGAGCGGCTTAAACCTACTCGCACCGGCTATAACCAGAAGCTCTGCTGTATGGAAGGCACCCGCCAATCTATTCTCAATGAGATCATTACCTGGGTAACTACGGAATCGGGGTCGGGCAATATATACTGGGTCTACGGCTTGCCCGGAATCGGCAAGACATCGTTGGCTCACTCAATCTGTGAAACACTCGATGAGCGAGATCAACTCATTGGATCGTTTTTCTGCCAGAGAGATGACACGAGTTCGAGCGAGCCTAGAAACATTCTCCCAACTCTCATCTATAAACTCGCCGAAAACTCGCCGACTTTTCGAAGGATTGTCACAGAGCGCCTCCGTAATAAACCAAACCTCACAACGGAGTCGATGAAAGCTACACACTTCCTCGATTTTTTTCTCTCCCTGCCTCGCCAACTCAACGAGCATTCTTGCGCCTTTGTTATTGACGCACTTGACGAGTGTGGAAACGATCCAAATCGCCAAGATGTCCTAAAGGCTCTGACCGATGCAGCCGCACTAGCTCCATGGCTCAAGATCATCATCACCAGTAGACCCGAAGCCGATATCCAACGTTTCTTTCATGGTCTCGCTGGCTCGTCGTATTCATCGTATGATCTCGCTACCGATCAGAAAGTCAGTGATGATTTGCGAACCTTCGCCCGAAGCCAGTTCGACTTGGTGGCCTCGCGATGGGGTCTCCCCAAGTCTTGGCCAGAAGAATCCGACTTCAATAGAGTTATCTCTCGCGCGAACAGTCTTTTCATCTTCATCAAGACTCTGATTCTCGCACTCGAGAAATGTGAGGACGCTGAAGAGTATTTGAAGGAAGCCCTACTAGGCTCAGCCGGTACTGGGTTGGAATCGCTATATGGACTCTATTCGAGTATCCTGAAACCGCACAGCAAGATTGGTGGGTTTTGGCGGATGATTGTGGTGATTACAACTGCTCAATACCGCCCACTGTGCAAAGAGCCGATTGCAAAGCTGACGGGAGTGAAACCCAATCTAGTCGGAAGGTGGGTGGATGCCCTCAGCTCTTTGCTCTATCGAGACGAAGAGGCCAATGGAGCAATTCGTGTCCGACACTTGTCAATTTCCGATTTCTTTCTCAGCGATCGCTGTGAGTACCAAGTCAACATTCGAGGGGCGCACGCACAGCAAGGTATTGCCTGCCTCGAGACGATGGTAAAAGAGCTCCGTTTCAATATCTGCAAGCTCGACGATTCCCGGCTCGCTAATGCGGATGTGAAAGACCTCCAATCGAGGATCGAAGAGAACATTCCAGATTCTCTGCAGTATAGTTCTCTCTATTGGTCAAATCACCTTTGCCTTTCTCCCGACAGTATGAAGTGTGATCCGCGGGCGTTGGGAAAATTGAACGGATTCTTTGAAGGGCTATACCTGCTATTTTGGATTGAAGTATTGAGTATAATGGGAATGGTCCCGATGGGTGCTCCATGCCTTCGAAGAGTGATAACCTGGGTTAGGGTGAGTACTGGCCATTCGTCTGCACGCCAAAATGATTCTAATTCGCTGTAGGACACCGATTCGACGCTCTTTGGGAGAATACAAGACGCTTGTCGTTTCATTATCACCTTCCACACCCCACTCTCTATCAGCGCTCCACACACGTATATTTCAACGCGGCCCTTCCTACCCTCACAGTCGCACCTATCGACCATTTTCGCTACAATGTTTACTAAAGGCATCGAGATGAAAGTGGGGAAATTAGTGTCATGGCCAGCGCCACCATTGGAATGGATTGGACACACTGATGCTGTCACTTGCATTAGCTATTCCCCCAATGGGAGTCAAATAGTAACTGGATCTCATGATAGTACTCTTAGAATCTGGGATGCCGAAACTGGTACTACAGTTGGTGAGCCTCTCAAGGGGCACACTGGCGAGGTGTGGTCCGTCGCTTACTCTCCCAATGGGCGGCACATCATCTCCGGATCTGATGACAGGACTATTCGAATTTGGGATGCTGAGACCGGTGCCGCGATTGGCAAACCCATGAAGGTGCACGAAAAGCCTGTGTGGTGCGTTGCTCACTCTCCCAATGGCCGGCATATCGTCTCCGGATTTGGAGACGGGAGTATTCGAATCTGGGATGTCGAGAAAAGTGCTGTAGCCGGCAAACCTCTAGAGCGGCATACCAAGACTGTGCTCTCCGTTGCTTACTCTCCTGATGGGCAGCACATCATCTCTGGATCCGCTGACTCGTCTATTCGGATCTGGAATTCTAGGACCGGTGCTATAGTTGGAATACCTCTCGAGGGGCACAGATACTCAGTGCGGTCCGTCATTTACTCTCCTGATGGGCGGCACATCGTCTCTGGATCCAAAGACAAGACCATTCGAATTTGGGATGCTGAGACTGGTTCTGCAGTTGGAAGTCCTCTAGAGGGGCATGAGGGGGGTGTGAATACCGTTGCCTACTCTCCCAATGGGCGGCAAATCGCCTCTGGGTCTGATGATAAGTCTATTCAGATTTGGGATGCTGCCGCTGGTGTGGCAGTAGGTCACCCTCTTGAAGGGCACTCCAGTCAGGTGTGGTCCGTAGCCTACTCTCCCAACGGTCGACACATCATTTCCGGATCTGATAGCGGGATCATACGCATCTGGGATGGTGTCACTGGTGCTGCAGTTGGCGAGCCTCTAGAAGCCCACAGACAATATGTGTCGTCCGTAGCCTACTCTCCCGATGGTCGACACATTATCTCTGGATCCTATGACACAACCACTCGAATCTGGGACGCTAATACTGGTGCTGCAGTTGGCAGTCCCTTGAAGGGGCATACTAGCGATGTGAATTCCGTTGCCTGCTCTCCTGATGGGCAGTATATTATCTCTGGATCTGATGATATGAGTATTCGAATATGGGATGCTGAGACCGGTTCCATAGTTGGCAAGCCTCTAGAGGCCCACAAAGATCTCGTGTGGTCCGTCGCGTACTCTCCCGATGGCCAGCACATCATCTCTGGATCCAAAGACAAGACTATTCGAATCTGGGATGCTGAGACAGGTGCTCCTGTTGGCGAACCTCTAGAGGGGCATACCGACGCTGTGATTTCCGTTGCTTACTCTCCTGATGGGCAGCACATCGTCTCTGGATCCACTGACTGGTCTATTCGGATCTGGGACTCCAATACCGGTGGTATAGTTGGCAAGCCTTTAGAGGGGCACAGAGACTCAGTGCGGTCCGTCATTTACTCTCCCGATGGACGGCACATCATTTCTGGTTCCGCTGACTATACCATTCGAATCTGGGATGCCGGGGTCGGTGCTGTATTTGGTGGTCCTTTGGAGGGGCACACCGGGTGCGTGAATTCCGTTGCTTGCTCTCCAGATGGCCAGCACATCATCTCCGGATCCGACGACAAAACCATTCGAATTTGGGACGCGGTGACCGGTGCTACCGTCAGGGAGCCTCTAATTGGGCATACTGGGTTTGTATCGTCCGTTGCGTACTCCCCTGATGGGCGGCACATCATTTCTGGATCTGGAGACCTCACCATTCGAATCTGGGATGCCATGACCGGTGCTGCAGTTGGAAATTCTCCAGAGGGGCACACCAGGACAATGAGGTCCCTTGCCCGCCGTCTCGATAGCCAGCACGTCGCCTCTCCGTCTGGTGGGGAGACCACACATGTGTCAGACTCAATCCCACATGTTTTGATCCCATCTTACTCCTCTTCTGACCCTATTCATGCTCAGTCTTGTTTGCAGCCAGACGCAAATGGCTGGGTCACTGACTCGGAAGGTGGATTATTATATTGGGTACCCCCAGACTGCCGTGTGGGCCTCCATTCACCTGCTCTACTAACGATTCCTTTGACATCTAATGTTCGATCCGTTTCTCTCGATTTTACGGAATTTGCATTTGGAACCTCTTGGGCCCAAGTTTTGAAATGTGCACAGCTCTAGTTTCTAGTTCAGCGTATACAATGCTCTTTTTGCTTTGGCGGCCTATTCAATTACTAAGGTGGTCGGGCGGATGTTTCTCACCTTCGGGACGACATGCTTCAGGTACTGTAATCTAAATCGGATAGAAAGAGAATGGAAGGAATAGTATCTAAATTGATATTCAGACTGGAGAGGCCTATGCCGACGGAGTACATGGACACTACAAGCCAGTCTAGTCGTCAGTACGTACCTTGATGCAGTCTGATCAATGAAGACCTAATGGGACACAAAATGAAATACAATCTTAACTGGAACGTCATTCGCACCTGCATGAGGAGAGTAGTGAGAAGTGCGTTGATTTTTGGGTGTGGAAAGTATGAGCGAAACGGATTGGATGTTAGCGAGTTGAATTTCGCGTTCTGAGCTTCGTCAGGACTGTACAACAACTCGCTTTCATTATATCGAGACCTCGGCGGACGAGAAATTCGGCACTCTTGCTGTCATCGAGCCACTGGTGAGCCCGGTGAGGATGTAGTGTTTCGTCGGTTACAAGTATGATGGAGGTGGGATCCTCGGAGGCAAGGGCCGGGAACCGCGCATTGATCGGCTGAGGACCGACCGACGTTGTCACGGGCACTATTGCGATGACGAAGGTGTTTCGTGTAAGACTTCTCGACCTCCTTCCGAACACTGAGCAAGCCAATCCCGGCAGCCCACTGGTCCGTCCGGATCGGATGGTTCGCATTGGTCCGCTGATCATTCCGCTCCGCTGCTCCGTCTCTTGAGGACAACTTCGCAGCGTGGTTCGCAAACGACGCAAACGATCTAGTCTCTTGCTGTGTCGAAGATCAAGGGGTTGAAACCTGATGTCTATTAAGCACTCATCAAACTACAAGTAGTTATATACTAGGGAACAAGAAGAAATAATGATGAGCTGAGCTAAGGTACGGGACAGCCAAGAGGTGCAGGCACAGCCACCAACTTCGACAGGTGGGCCAAATCCTCCCCGAGCCCATGCTATGTAGTTAGAAAAAATGCTGTAAAGTATGTAGACCTTTAAAATAAGTAGTTCCCTGCACTTCAAATTGCGCGCGCCCCTATTTGAGCCCAATTATGGAAATTTTTGGCTGCCGGCCCAAAGACAAAAAAATATTTTTGGTCAAAGTGGCCGCAACGGGTTGTACTCATTTCCACACTGATGAGATGGTGGTAATAATACACGTAAATCCCTTCCCTGACCATCCGCTGCGCTATCGCCCGCAAATATTCCAGGTTTCAGCCTGTTTACAATTGAGGGGTGCTGCTCAAGGGTTAGCTGTGCTGGTGTTCCACCTCAAAGGGCCAAATCCAGGGTCAGTTCTTGTTTTGGAGTGTCGTACTGTGATTTTCCTCTTGGCAATTAACTACTTTAATCCCTGTAAAGAGTCTTGTTGGTACTATCCTTTTGAGCAATTGAATGAAATAAATAAAAGGAACAACATTGGAAACGTAACTTAAATCTAGGTACTAGGAAAGTGTTCATTCGCTCATTGCAAAAAAAAGGCAGAGGAAGGCTGAAACGGCAGGAAGTCTGACTACAAGATGATACAGGAAGGTAATTATGTTGTTACGCTCAGGAATTCTAATCTTCGTTGTCTGGACTTTGTAGCCCATGGACGTCGCATTTACCTCAGTATCAGCTGGAATGACAACTCTACCGTACTTGTCGATATAGTTCCGCATTTCCAGCGCTACCCCATTGCTGCTCGCGACGTGGACATGCACGATGTTCAGTGGAATCGACTCGTCGAAGTGCTTGCCGACCGGCGTCTTGTCTGGGCCAGTCGCTGCGGTGTAGTAAGTACCCTGACCAATGCCATGTACCAGCGCAAAGTCGGCCGCACTCTCACGCATCCTCGTCAGCGCAGGCGTCGCGTCGATCTGAACGCCTTGGGGTTTGTGCAACAGCTCGAGTGGATTGCCCGCATCGTCGGTCAAGAACTCGCCGTCAGAACCACGGATGTGGGTTTGCGGCGGGTGTTGCGCATGTAACGCGCTGCAGCCATCGTAGCTCGCGTTGAACTTGCCGAAGGCCAGGCGCCGCGCGTTGGCAAAAAACGTGTGTGCATCTAGGTTGGGGTCGGTTTCGCTCGCGGCGCTGCTGGTCGCGTGGAAGCACGAGAACATATAGATGACGATACCCACTTCATCGCTGCGCCGAGCCTCTGCGTCGCACACGTACACGCGTTTACCGCTGCTACTGTCTGCCGCTGTGCTGAAGGTGGCCATCTCGACGCCCTCCAAACGCACGTTGTCGTCCATGTCGCGTACGAATTTTTTGAGCGTGACGGCGAGTGGTAGATTACGCTCAGCAGCTAGGTCCAGAAAAGCCCTGCAGCCGCCAAAAAAGCCTACCACGGAAACATTGTGGTCGCCCATTGGCTGGCGGACGATGTCGCTGCGAGTGAAATTGGCAAGGTATGCTTCTTTGTCGGGGAGACTGCTGCTCTTGAGCGATTCGATCAGGCTCTGGTTGACCGCGTCACCCAGCGTCGTCTTAGTATAATTAAAAGCTGCCTTGTTTTGCGAGCTCGATCCGAATTTCCAGCCCGCCGCATTCTCTTCAGGTGTGGTGGCGCGTGCGTTTGTGCGGATATTCTTGCGCATCCCCAACAGGTCGAGCTCAACAGTCGTAAATAGTGTGCTGAGGCGATACATTCCGAGTATTTCGAGGTCTTTCGCTAAAATCACCGGATTCTCGCTGCGCAGCTGCTCGCGAGTCAACGCGCTGGACTGTGTGGTTTTGAGTGCGCTATACTTCTTCGCAAAGTCGATGAGCCATAATGCGCGCAGCTGGCAGGCCCAATCTCCCAGTGTGGGGTCGATCAAATTAAACTGCTGGTTGTCAACCAGTGCTAATGACATGATCCCCAAGTCGCGCAAGGCACCTTTTTGGTTGAATTCGGTTTGCTTGGGTTTCGCATCGTGGGCGTTTCTCTTGTGTGGTGCAGTGAGCGGGGCACCGGCACCGGCACCGGCACCGGCAGTGGCAGCCGACTTGTACCGTTTCTTCTTGCTAACACAGGCGTCTCTGACTGGGTTGGGTGGGGATGTCGTGGGCTCCGCTGACGCTTCCGCGGTACAGTTTGCTTCCAAATGTTTGGGCTGTGAAGTTTCGCGTGCCAAAGGGGTGCCAATATCGGTAGTGTGCATGGAGACGTTCTTTTGGGAGAGAGATTGTGGAGGTGCGGAACTGTGGAGGTCCCATTTCCTCTGACAATGCTGCGTTTATAGCTTGTCAAACCTCATGCTACCGCAGGGCTATTTCACCCAGGTCATTTAGGACCCTGGTTAAGATCCGCCCCGCTCTAACGCTTACATTTCACTCTTGCGTGGTCGATGTGCCAACAATATCAAAGGGCGATCGTGTGTTCTCTCATAGGCCCTTTGTGAGAGTATCTCTATTCGTCCATACTGAATCAGGCCATATAAATGTCGTTCACTGGTCGCCGCTGGTTTCACAGGCGCATGATGACCTCTGGGACCCCGCTTACTTTCGAGGAATTGGCAGTGCTCCCTGCTATATTCTTATAAATACTACGAACATAGGATATTCGTAGGGAAAGAGTACAAGCATGTGCTTGCTGCAGCTCTTCGCGGGCTTCGCCAGCCGCCGACGCCGAGTCAAACTCAAAACTGTGACATTGATGTGAAATGTGAAGAGAGCGCCGTGAGTTGCGTTGACGCATGTATTTATGTCGGTTCGGTGGCAAATTCTGGTTGCCATTCTCGTCAACGGACAATTTCCGTCCACGGCGGTTTGCGAGATCAGCTTGAAGGTTACGTGAGAAGTGAGAGGGTGAGAGAAGCACCCTTAACTCAGCTCGTATATTAATAGGCTTTCCCGGTCTAACTAAGCCTGCGTATCAACTTCTCTCGTTGGTTGCTGTCACTTAAGTACGTCATCTCACTCATACTTAACTGTTTTTACATTTATTCCCTATCGAACTTTAGTATAAAGGCTACGTGAACATCCGAAATTCGCTTCGATTTTTGATGGGTCCCGTTCATCTCGCATGCCAGGCCACGTACGCAGTTCGGGTGGGATCTCAGCCACAGCCAAGCCTATGCAAGTGACGCCCTCTGTCCTGCCCCGTCGCCTTGACAAGAGCTTGATGCCACCCGTCCGTATCTCCCCTCTCCCCTCTCTCGCACTTTACGCATGGCGATCCCTAATGAGCTTATTATTCTTTCCCGATTATCGGGTCATTCATCGGAGACAGTACTTTTGTATCAGTGGCTTCGTTTATGTGCCTAGCTAGCTACTAATGACTGGTGCTGCAGTTGGAAATTCTCCAGAGGGTCACACCAGGACAATGAAGTCCCTTGCCCGCTCTCTCGATAGCCAGCACGTCGCCTCTCCGTCTGGTGGGGAGACCACACGTGTGTCGACAGACTCGATCCCACATGTTCGGATCCCATCTTACTCCTCTTCTGACCCAATTCATTCTCAGTTTTGTTTGCGACCAGACACCACTGGTTGGGTCACTGACCCGGAAGGTGGTTTATTATATTGGGTACCCCTGGGGGCCTCCATTCACCCGCTCTACTACCGATTCCTTTGACATCTAATGTTCGATCCGTTTCTCTCGATTTTACGGATTTTGCATTTGGAACCTCTTGGGCCCAGGTTTTGAAATGTGCACAGCTCTAGTTTCTAGTTCAGCGTATACAATGCTCTTTTTACTTTGGCGGCCTATTCAGATACTAAGGTAGTCGGGCGGATGTTTCTCACCTTCGGGACGCCATTCTTCAGTGAGATTCAGACTGGAGAGGCCTATGCCGACGGAGTACATGGACACTACAAGCGAGTCTAGTCGTCAGTACGTACCTTGATGCAGTCTGATCAATGAAGACCAAATGGGACACAAAATGGAATACAATCTTAACTAAAACGTCATTCGCACCTGCATGAGGAGAATAGTGAGAAGTGCGTTAAGTTTTGGGTGTGGAAAGTATGGACGAAATGGATTGGATGTCGGCGAGTTGAGTTTCACGCTTCGAGCTTCGTCAGGACTCGTAGTCGATGTACAACAAGTCCCTTTCATTATATCGAGACCTCGGCGGACGAGGAGTTCGGCACTCTGTGCTGTCGTCGAGCCGCTCGCGCTGGAGAGCCAGGTGAGGATGTGTTATTTCGTCGGTTACAAGTATGATGGAGATGGCTACATGGTTTGGGATCCTCGGAAGCAGGGGCCGGGAGCCACGCGCATTGATCGGCTGAGGACCGACCCTTCCGAACACCGAGCAAGCCAATCCTGACAGCCCACTGGCGCCGGATCGTTCGCATTGGTCCGCTGAACATTCCGCTCCGCTGCTCCGTCTCTTGATGACGAAGATCAAAACCGCTGTCCATTGAGCACTCAGACGACAACCAGTTATATACTAAAGCTAAGTTACAAGAAATGTAAGAGCGATATCACAAGCCACAAGAATGCAACGGAAGACAAATGAAATGCAAAGACAACGAAAATGAAATGCAAGACAACGGGATGGAATGGAAGGCATTCTCGATGCTCGGTTCGCATCTATCTCCAACACTCGAGGACAACTTCACAGCGTGGTTCGCAAACGATTTAGTCCCTTGCTGTGTCGAAGCTCAAGGGTCGAAACCTGATGTCTATTAAGCACTCGTCTCAGACTACAAGTAGTTATTTACTAGGAAACAAGAGGAAATAATCATGAGCTGAGCTACAAGAAATGGAAGAGACGAAATCATAAGCCACAAGGAATGGAACGGAAGAATGGAACAGAAGACAACGAAATGGAATGGTGGACGAGACCAATGCTCGGTGCACAGCGTAACCATCTCCAACATGTTGGGCCCTTTGGCATCTCCGTGATCAAGGTGAATACGAATCAATGAACGAGTTCCAGCCCCTGATCGGCGGCGAGACCAGAATCAGCACAGGCCGTCTTCCCAGTATACAATTCCTGCCTTCTTCCGTACGCGTCTCTGCCTCTCGCCATTCTCGTCCGTCCCCAACTCCAGCCTAAATTCGACTATGTACGACGCGCCTTCGACGAAACCAAGATATGTGGTGATCCGTAGTGTTCCTCTTCAAATTCGCGATCTGAATTCTCCGTATCCCTGTCTAGCCCAATTCTGGCCACTCTCCCATGTTGGGACCAGCCATCTGCTACGAGCGAGTCAGTCGTTCCTTCAGTGCCAGTTGATGGACTAACCCTAGCTTCTTCCCTTCTTCACCTTGTCTTATTTGGCCCCTCTCGGTCCTTCCTGCGCTCTCCTCCGCTATCGCTATCGCCTTCTCTCTTCTGCCCCGCCCTCAAACTCATGTCTGCTTACGCTTTCATACCGCCTCCAGCTTAGGAGCTAAGATACTGCACCCACTTCAGAATCCGTGTCCTCGACGCCATTCGCGAGCTCTCTGAATCGCCTCCAACGCGCTCGCGCGCTCAGCAGATATTCGTAACGCCAACGACCTGCATCGAATATTCCACACCGTCCGTCTTGGACTCTTACCACTTGTAATAGAGCGCGATTTACTCTGCTCTGGTCCAATATGCGGAGGAGGGCTCGTCAATGGCGGGGGTTGTCGAAGACGACACCTCCCGCGGGCCTAGAACGCTAGACGGACGGTTGGCATTGGTATGTACGAACAATACGTGTTTATGGTCCTAGTTCAAGCCGCCCTCCCACCTGATTGACAATCGTTCAACGTCACAGCCATTCCTCTTCTATGAGGAGAAGATACAAACAACTCAAGAAGGGCAGCACCAAGAGGCCATTCGACGCTCTCGCAAAGCGTCTACTGCCTCGGACAGACTCACAAAGGAAACCTTTTCCTGTAAGTCCCTCGTGCCTTTGCAGTGGGCGCAGACTTTCCGTCTCATTACTCATATGCTGACCCGCTCCCTTTCGACACGTTGTTTCGGCACGTCTGGGAATTATTTGGGCTGCTGTTCGGCAGTGCTTCATACCTGAATTATCCTGGTGTATACCTAGATGCCCCACCATTAGCGCGGCCTTCTCCAGATAGGAGTGCACCGAGAAATAAGATCAACACAGAGCACCGCGCACTCGTCAAGTTGCTCAAGAGTCAAGACAATGAAGGAGAAGGTCGTACATGGTAATCTGCGACCATAAGTACAGCCGGACAGGGGACAGAAGGACGAGAGCTTGAAATCAAGGTGGTTGACTTGATTGGGCAGGGAAGCTAGGGCCTAGTAATTATGAGCCCTGTCATCGAGTGGCCTTTGCGCTCCGCGCGATGTCATTGAGGGTGACGGTGAGTCTGCTGACGAAGACACTGGTGATGGTATAGGTGGACATTATGTTCTCCTAATGTTCAGTATTTTCCAGCTAGGCAAGAAACGTGCAGACGTGAACGGCTTTAGATATTATCAAACAGTTGCCCTAGGGCCACTCTCAACCAACTCTCAACCACGCTCTCTTCGTTGACGGAGAACAAGCGTCTAGCCTTTTCTATATCTATATGTACCCCAATACCTCATACAATTATGATATTATAATTTGGTGGATCTTTCAAATGTCACACGCATACTTGCGGTGCATTCGATTAGGTGAATACGTCCGCTCGTAAGGAAGTGCAAGAGTTCGAGTACCAAGGTCGGCCTATCTCGGAGGTCGGTGTTCGTAGAGCCTTCGCAGATGTCCCATGCCTCACAGCTTTCGCGAACGCATTCAATCGCCCTATTCAGCACATCAGCGTGGGTTTCTCCCTTTCACATCCTCACGGAGGTATGTCCTTGGCGAGGCCGTAAGACCCGCGAGTAATTCGTGCTTATTCCTATAGACCCGAGGTCATAACAATAGTCTGTTGAGCACGATGATAGACCCACACCTTTCAATTGCTCACTATCTTCTGTGAGTTTGCGCTAATCGAGAAATACCTTGCTACTGTCATACAAGTCTTCAAGCAGTATCCGCTGGTGGTATTCAGCGGATTGAGATACCCTTCTGTCCAATATCACCTGTGGGGAAGGGTACTACTGGATCTCAGGTCTTGGAAGTGGCGAATCGCCACCTGCCTGGCGTTGGCCAGATGGAAGACAACCGAGACGACACTAAGCTAGCGCTGAAAGGGTCCATGAGATAGATGTTGGGGTGACCATCAATTAACAAGCGCTGAGTGTCGTTCATAGTCCCCATGGTGGAATCGCATTCGAGGATAATAATGTGAGCAAGTCGTTGATGAGCTGCCCGACTCCAGTGTAACGTGATTTAGAATGTCCAGAATATAGTACTTTCCGTCTTTGAGAATATACGCTGGAAGAGAACGGGGCCAAGTTGAAACCGTTGAATCGTCGCAAATAAGGCAAGAATTGATCAACTCGCACACATACCAGACGTACAGACACACTTGGCTTAAGAATATGTTCCGCCCTCGCCCTCGCCCTCGCCCTCGCCCTCGACCCTCAGCCCATCATCCAAAACACGCCTTGGTCCTGACCACGACTTCGCGCTTCCAGGTTATGTTTCCAGTCGATGTCTTAGGGTCGGGATCGCCTTTAATCGGCTGTATCTCGTCATCTTTGCTGCTATCGACGACTTCCAGCGTCGAGGTGACTCTTTCGACCTTTCCGACCAACTCGCTTCGCGAGGCCTCCTCTTCTGCCACCACTTCAGGCGACGCCTAGATCGGAACACCTATACTGCGGCAATACCTTGTGAGTAACGAGTTTGGCCAGTCGGCTGCGATGGACACCAAGCACATTTGCACATCAGGCTGAAATTCTCTCCACGATGCTCATTCACCGATATTCCACTGAATACTACATCTGTACTACCAAGGAGTGTTTGTTGACAAATCGTTGTAGGAATGGCCCAAGCCCCCTACCCCGGCCAGCCCGTACCACGAAAGGGACCTTCATTAATCCCAACAAACGCCGTCACGACGAAATATGGCCTCACTCTGCGTACTCCTCGAGCTATTCTTCCGGTCCGTTGACGTTCCAGTGGGTCCGCACCCGAATTGACCACACCCGCTCTCAGGTTTGCTCGTAGCAACCCAACTGGACCATATAGGCAGTCCATTACGCCGTGAAGCAGTTGTGCCTGAACCCGCGGATACCGGGCAACCCATTTTTCTTTGCCTTCCAAGACGATACAGACGACCTGGTCACAGATGATAATTTTAAGGAAGATTCGAGACAAGGTCCCACTCGAGTACGTACTCTTCCAGTGTCGATCTGTGACTGCCATCTAAGCATTATTCCACAGGCTTGTCAGTGCACCGCACATCGAAGCCGCGGAACCCAGCGAAAAGCTCTCGCTCCGGGACGAACGCACACTCCGG
>Ga0307515_10013108_pt1 | contig 15519 bp, 12 predicted proteins | sample 17_EM_MG_FD_194513 | JGI IMG/M metagenome (GOLD analysis project Ga0307515, IMG submission 194513) | Populus trichocarpa ectomycorrhiza microbial communities from riparian zone in the Pacific Northwest, United States - 17_EM | ecosystem: Host-associated > Plants > Roots > Unclassified | place... | reverse complement strand
GCTGGAGTGCGCCGCCGCCGCGCGACGCCACGGCCGCCACGTCTGGGCCGACGGCGGAGTCCGCCACCCCCGCGACGTCGCCCTCGCCCTGGCCGCAGGCGCCTCGAACGTCATGGTCGGCTCCTGGTTCGCCGGGACCTACGAGTCCCCCGGCGACATCCACCGCGACGCCGACGGCCGCGCCTACAAGGAGAACTTCGGCATGGCCTCGGCACGGGCGGTGCGCCTGCGCACCGCCGAGGACACCGCCTACGAGCGCGCCCGCAAGGCCCTGTTCGAAGAGGGCATCTCCACATCGCGGATGTACCTCGACCCGCAGCGCCCCGGCGTGGAGGACCTCCTCGACTCGATCGTGGCGGGCGTGCGCAGCGCGTGCACCTACGCGGGCGCGTCGAACCTGGCGGAGTTCGCCGAGCTGGCCATGGTCGGCGTGCAGAGCGCCGCAGGATTCACCGAAGGGGCGCCGCTCTCCGACTGGTAGGCGGTGGCAGGGGCCGAATACCTTGTCCCCCAAGCGAAACGGGGAGAAGGAAATGGGCTACGACGACGGCTTCCGCTGGACCGAGTGGGGTCGGAACAAGCAGCAGACCGAGAACATCAGCTACCTCGAAGGCGAGCTGAACAGGCAGCGCAGTGCCGACGTGCGCACCCAGCGCGCGCTCAAGGCGCAGCTCACGCAGCTGTCCGGCGACCTGACGGCCCGCATCGACACCGTCAGCCGCGCCCTCGACTCCTTCATGGAGCTGTCCGACCTGCGCTTCGAGCTCCAGATCCACCAGCCCGCCGCCGTCCTGCGCGCCGAGGTGCGCCGGTTCCTCGTCGCCGCCTCCGACAGCAGCGAGGTGCCCGCCTTCCACGCTGACGACGTACCCGGCTACTGGCTGCGGCCCGCCTCGGCCGCGCTCGCCGCACTCCTGGCCGGAGGCGACGCCGGGCCGGACCTGGCCGCCGCGCACGACCTCGACCGCCACCGCACCGACCTCTTCCTCACCGTCTCCCTGGCCCTCACCGGCCGCCCCGAAGCCTCCGCCGCACACCTGCCCGGCGCCCTCGGCTCCTACGGCGGCGCGCTCACCCGCGCGCAGCTGACGCTGTGGAAGGCCTCCGCGCGAGGACACCTCGGCGAGCGCGGGCGCGAGATCGTCGCCGACTGGATGCGCGGGCACGTCGCCGCATCCGGCGCCGTCGAGGAGAAGCTGACGGCCTTCGCGCTGAAGCTGCGCGGCGACACCCAGGTGACCGCGCCCGCGGCCTCGCACGCGGCGGCCCGGCTGACCAGGCTCACCGAGCTGTCCGCGGCCGCCCTGGCCGGGGAGCTGACCGGCGGTGCCCCCGGCGACCTGTTCCGGCTCATCGAGGAGCTGGTCGACGAGGGCGCGCCCCTGGAGGCACCACTGCTGCTGCGGTCGCGGATCCTGCGCCACCAGGTCGAGACGCGCTCGCCGGGGGCGGAGGCGCCCGAACGCTTCACCGACCCCGCCGGGCCGGTCGAGGAGATCGTCACCGAGGCGATCACCGACGAGGAAGGGCCCGTCCGGGCGAGCGCCGTCGCGCTGGTCGCACCGGCGCTGCTGCGGGTCGGCGGGAGGCTGCTCGCCGAGACCGAGGGGTCGACCGACCCGGGCACCCGGACGGTCAAGCGCGCGGGGGTGTCCGTGGAGGTGCGTGAGGACGGCGCCGACCCGGCGGGGTTCGCCGAGGCGCTGCGGGTCCTCGAATCCCGCGACCCTGCGCCGAGCACGCTGCCGTGGATGATCGCGGCCGGAATCGGCGTCGTCTTCGTGATCGGTTCGGTGGCGCTCGGGCTGATCCCGCTGGCGGTGCTGCTGGCCGTCGGCCTGGGGTTTCCCGCCTGGAAGTGGTACGACGCCGTCAAGACCGCGCGCGAGGCCGCGGGCACCAACGCCTACGTGAGGTCCGCGTTGGAGAAGGACGTCGCCGAGGCCCGGAAGGACCTCGCCGACCGGCGCCGGCGGGCGGTCACCGCCGCGGCGGACGCGGCCGGGATCCACGCCGAGCTGGTGAAGGCCCTGCGGTGACCTCAGGCCAGGGTGAGCACGCCGTCGGTCTCGACGTAGGTCTCGTCGGTGACCGGGCAGCGCCACTTCCCGCCGCCGTCGGCGACGAGCGGGCGGCCCGCGCGGCCCACCCAGCGGTGGAAGCGCGCCGGGTTGCCGATGACGAGTGCGAAGTCGGGCACGTCGCGGGTGACCACCGCGCCGGCGCCGACGATCGCGAAGCGGCCGATGGTCACACCCGCGACCACGACCGTGCGCGCGCCGAGGGCCGCGCCCTCGCGGACGGTCACGCCGGTGGCCTCCCAGTCGTCGCCGCCCTTGAGCTCGCCGTCGGGGGTGACCGCGCGCGGGTACTGGTCGTTGGTGAGGATGACGCCGGGGCCGATGAAGACGCCGTTCTCCAGGGTCGCGGGCTCGAAGACCTGCGCGAGGTTCTGGATCTTGCAGCGGTCTCCGACGCGCACGCCCGACCCGATGTAGGTCGCGCGCCCGATCACGCAGTCGCGCCCGATGACGGCGTTCTCGCGGATCTGGGAGAGGTGCCAGACCTTCGTGCCGTCGCCGATGACGGCGCGGGGGTCGACGTCGGTGCTCTCAGCGATCGTTACAGCCACGCGGCGACGATACAGGCCGCTCTGTCACACGGCGAGAGCACGATGGGGCGACCCCGCGCCGCCAAGCGGGACCGCATAGTCTCTATGACGTTCACGACACAGATCGAACCGCGAGATCTCAATACCTGGAGGACGCCGTGGGCCGCCACAGTTCTGAAGACGATGGCGCGCAGCCGGACGCACTCGACGTCGACGACGCACCCGAACGCGACCGCGAGGCGGACGAGTTCTGGGACCTCGTCAACGTCGACCCGGTCGAGATCGCGCTGAGCAAGGGCGTCGGCTACACCCTGCGCGCCTACGTCACCGTCGAGGCCGAGGCCGTCGACGAGGACGAGGACGCCGAGACGGACGACGAAGAGGTCGCCGACGCCGACGAGTCGGCCGAGGACTCCGACGAGACCGCCGAGGCCGACGAGGAAGACGACGAGTCCGCCGACGAAGACGCCGAAGAGCCCGACGAGGACGCCCCCAAGGGCAAGAAGAAGGTCCAGGCCGAGGCGGAGGACGCCGAAGAGCCCGACGAGGCCGACTTCGACGACGAAGAGGACACCGAGGTCGCCGCGCCCGTCGCCGAGATCGCCGACGCCGACATCGACGAAGCCCCCCGCTTCCTCACCGCCGACGGCAAACTCCTCCTCTTCGACACCCCCGCCGCGCTGGCCGCGTTCGTCCGCGAGAACCGCGATCACGACCTCGCCGACCTCGACAAGTGGGACGACGTCGTCGCCGGCATCAAAGACGAATGGGTCGTACCCACCGAAGAGGACAGCTACGAGTTCGACCTCGTCGTGGAGAACCTCCGCGGCGGACGCGACGTCTGGGACCACGAGCTCCTCATCTCCGCCGGTGAACTCGCCCGCGACATCGCCTACGCGCTACAGATCAAGTCGGTGCTGACCGCGCTCGCGCCCGGTTCCCCCATCGACGATCTCGACGACGCACTCCGCGCCGTCGAGGCCGGGGGGTTCGGGGGATTCCTCGCCAAGCGCCGCCTCCGTAAAATCGGGGCACAGCAGGCATCTCTGGCGTGGCGCTCCATCATCGGCAAGATAACTGCCGCGGTGGACTGGCGGAAGTAGCACTCTTCGGGGGAGCATCGGGACGGACCGTACGACTGGAGGGAGCAGACAGCGTGCGCATCTACTGTGGACTCGCCACGGCCGGGCATGCGTCTTTCGCCGCGATAGTGGACGACGCCGGACGGGCCATCGCCGTCGCCGCGCTGGACGAGGCCGGGCCACGGGCGTTCACCGCGCTGTGCCAGCTCTTCGCCGCCCACGGCGGCGACCGGACCACGCCGATCGCGACCGACGACGGGTCCGGGACGACGCCGCAGCTGTGCACCGCCGCCGGACATCCGGTGACGGTCACCGACGACGAGCTGATCGGCCGGTTCACCCGCGACGACGCCGCCACGCGCCAGCCGGGCGCACAGCGCGCCCTCGCCGCCGCACGGGCACTCCAGTCGGGTGCGGTCACGGCCATCGCGGGCGGAGCAGTGCGCAACCTCGCGCGGCTGCGTCCCCTGCTCTGCTCCGCCGAGGCGCTCGCCGCCGGCCGCGCTACCGCCGTGGCGGCCCTGCGCGGCGTGCTGCGCGAGCTGTACCCGGCCGCGCTGCGCGCCTTCGACGACCCGGGCGCCCCGCGCCCGCTCGCCGTCCTCGACGCGCTCCCCGAGCCCGCCGCCGCGGCCTACTGCCGCGAGGACGAGGTCGCCCAGGAGCTCGCCACCGCAGGGCTCCCCGACACCACCGGTGTCATCGTCGCGCTGCGCACCGCGGCCGCCGAGTACGCGCCCAGCCGCCGCTCAGGCGACGAGGCGACGCGTTCCACCGTCCGGTCCGCCGTGCAGGCCGTCCGTGTCTACGACGACGGTCTGAGGGGCCTTACCGAGGCGCTCGTGGAGCGGCTCAAGTCGGGTGGGGCGAGAGGCTCCAGAGGCCGCGCCGAGGCACCGCCGGCCGTCGAGCTCCCGCCGATCCCGGAGGAGCGCCCGAAGCGCCGCACGATCCCCTCGCAGCGCGCGACCGCGCCCGCCGCCGAAGCGCCACCCGTGCGCCCCGCGCCGACGCCCCCGCCCGTCGAGGAGCCCTCGCGCAGCTCGAAGATCACCTCCCTGCCGGCCCGCAGGAGCGCCAGGAAGACCGACAGCGGCGGCTTCCCGCAGATGCCCGAGCCGCCGGTGTTCAACGAGCCGACGACGTCGGCCCAGCCGGTCATGTCCCCGCCCCCCTCGCACGCCGAACCGGAAACGGTTCCAAGCGGGATCCAGCTGCCGCCGCCGAACAACCTCGGGGCGCCGCCCCCGACGCGTCCCACGCCGCCCGTCCCCGAGATCGACGGGGACAACGACGAGGGACTGACGATCTTCGCGCAGGCCAAGTCCGCCTGGTTCACCGGCGTGAACGAGGACGAGGAGCCCAACACCCTCGACTGGTCCATGCCGACCGACGAAGCCTGGCGCAGCGCCCAGAAGACCGTCACGCCGTCCACCGGTGAGGCGACCGCCAAGGGCCTTCCCCGACGTGTTCCGCAGGCCAACCTCGTCCCCGGGTCGGCCCTCCCCGAAGACCCCGGACCGATCGCCATCGAACGCGACCCGCAACTCATCGCCGCCAACACCGCCGGCTACTTCCGCGGCTGGAACCGCGCCCGACGCGACGCCGTCGACGCGGCCCCCGTCGGCGCCAACGGATCGACGGTGCGCTTACTGTGACGAACCTCGGGGTGTACGAGCGAAGTCTGAGCATGCTGCTGGCCTCGCTGGTGGCAAGGACACCAGGACTGACCCACGCCGTGCTGGTCTCGGCCGAAGGCGTGCCACTGGCCATGTCCCACGGACTGCCGCTGGAGCGCGCGTCACAGCTGTCCTCGATCGGCGCCGGCCTGCTGTCGATCGGAGACGGCGCCGGACAGGTCATGACGACCGGCAGGACGCACCAGGTCATGGTGGAGATGGCCGAGGGAATCCTCCTCACGGCCCCGGTAGGGCCGGCCATCTCGCTGACGCTGCTCGCGGTAACCGAATGCAACCGCGAACTGCTGGGATACGAGATCGGGCAGTTCACCACGCAAGTGGGACCACTCCTCGACGAAGCCCTCGGGGGCGGCCGCTAGCGCTAGCTGCTCCAGTCCTCACGACGATTGGTGTGAGGAAACGGTTCGGCGGGCACCGCAACACCCAGCGCAGCGCAGATCGGCCGCCAGCCCCGGGACGCGTCCCACTCCAGCAGCCGAGTGCGGGCCATCGAGCGGCGAACGTCGGCCACATGCCGCGCATAGGACCGCATCAGCAGAACCGGGTCATCCCAGTCCGCCGAGCCGGTGAACCGTTCGAGCAACCGGGTCAGGTCACGCCCATGCGGACAGGCCAGTGCCAGGGCTGCGCGCCAGCCGACGGGCCGGCCGTCGAGAGCTGAAGCCCATGGCGGCCCCAGATCGAAGGGGTGGCCCGGGATCCCCGACATGTGCAGGCACTCGCCGCCCAGCAACCGATCCAGCGCCACGGCAAGCGAAGAGGTCCCGGTTCGAGGGAGGCCAGCGCCGACTACTCGGAAGGGCATGGCGGCTCGCCTTCTCGTGGGTGAGGTGTGCGGGTGGGGGTGGGGGGTAGCGGAGACGGCAGCGCGACTGGGGTCGGTGCCGCCTATCCCCCGAACATCGCGGTGGGGGCGGAGGAGGCCTCTCGGTGGGGTGGGGTTGGGTACGGCAATTACCGCGAACCTTGGTGGTGTGCACGCGCCACCGCAACGGCAGCGGTCTAACCCCGGGGCACGGCAATTACGGTGACGCTGGCTGTGTGCCGCTCCCACCGCAACACGGGCTGCTCGTCAGCGGTCGCGCGAAGCGCGACACACCCCGAACCCTGTAGGTGTGTCTCCGTCGGTCGGCCGTTGATTGGACGACATGAAGGTTCTGGGGCCGTCAAGGGCGCTCTTCCCCTTGACGGCCCCAGGTTCTTCATGTGCCCTTGAAAGGGCCGTAAGACGGAGACACCGCGAGAGAACCCCCAAGTCACCGGGCCGCCCTAGACCGCAGCGCGGCACCACCCCCACCTCTCCCAGGCCCTTCCCCGTCTCCAGACCGAGGTCCCAGGGGTCAAGGGGGCGGAGCCCCTTGCGGGGCCTGGGGCAGAGCCCCACCACACCGGGCACGGCAAGACCCAAACCAACCCAAGGACTAAGGCGAGCGCGGGAGACGCAGAGACGCAGGAAACGCACGTGAGCCCAGAGCAACCACGAACCCAAAGCCACAGGCACGGCACGGCACGGCGCCCGAAAAACAAACCGCCCCGCCCCCACAAAGGAGACGGGACGGCCAAACCTACAGCCAGCCACGGCCAGAGCAAAGAACAAAGAACAAAGAACAAAGAACCAGAACCAAGACCAGAGAGCTACCCCTGAGCCCCCACCCCAGCCCCAGCACCGGCCCGGCGCATCGTCAGCACATACTCCACCAACGTGATCAGCACCTGCTTCGTCGATTCCCGACTCCGCGCGTCCGTCGTCACGATCGGCGTGTTCGGCGAGACCGCCAGCGCCTCCCGCACGTCGTTCACATCGTGGTGCTGGCGCCCGTCGAAGCAGTTGAGCGCGATCAGATAAGGCAGCCGCCTGTGCTCGAAGAAGTCGATGGCCGCGAAGCAGTCGGCGAGTCGGCGTGTATCCACTATCACGACAGCGCCGATCGCCCCCCTCACAAGCTCGTCCCACATGAACCAGAAACGCGTCTGGCCCGGGGTTCCGAACAGGTAGAGGATGAGGTCGGAGTCGATCGTGATACGGCCGAAGTCCATCGCCACGGTGGTGGTGGTCTTGTCCTGGACCATGTCGTTGTCGTCGACGCCTTCACTGGCGGAGGTCATGATGGCCTCGGTGGTCAGCGGAGTGATCTCCGAGACCGAGCCGACCAAGGTCGTCTTGCCAACGCCGAAGCCACCTGCGATGACGATCTTCGCCGAGGTCACGCGGTTGTTCGGTTGACGGATGGACACGTCAGAGCCTCCGGAGTCCACTTAGTACCCTTTCCAGCAGTTCGGTGCCCACCAGGTCACCGCCCCCATCACTAATCCCCGAGGGCTCGTGCACGGCCAGCAGGCCGTCGGCCGCCATGTCCGCGACGAGGACCCTCGCCACACCGAGAGGCATGCGCATGTGCGCGGCGATCTCGGCGAGGGACTGCAGTCTCGTTCCGCACATACCCGCGATCGTCGCCTGTTCACGCCCGGAGGACAGGCCGTTCAGCCTGCCGCGAGCGGTGGTCTCGACCAACGCTTCCATGGCGATCTCGAGGCGCGGGCGGGTGCGGCCTCTGGTGACGGCATATGGCCGTACCAGCGCACCGGTCGGCTCGTGGTCCCGATCAACGACCATCGTCCTCACATCCTCGAGTCTTCACGGGGTGTTAAAGCTCTGTCCTGGCTGTAGGTCACGTCGTCGGGCTCCTAGCCTTTGTCCACGTTGCACCGTACCGCACGCGGGCAGGTAGATCCCGTTCTCCTCCAGGGCAAGGGAACGAGGCCTCACGTTCGGTGTTTCGATCACCTCGCCGCCTCACGGGCGGCCGGGGTGAGGGCCTGGCCGACGCGGTCGACGAGCAGGGCCATCTCGTACCCGACCTGGCCGACGTCGCAGTTGCGCGCGGCCAGGACGGCGAAGGAGGAACCGTCCGAGATGGACATCAGGAAGAGGAACCCGTTGTCCATCTCCACGACGGTCTGGAGCACGGCGCCGCCTTCGAAGCAGCGGGACGCGCCTTGCGTGAGGCTGACAAGGCCGGACGCGACGGCGGCGAGCTGGTCGGCGCGGTCGCGGGGCAGGTCGCGCGAGGAGGCGAGCAGGAGTCCGTCGGCCGACACCGCCACGGCGTGCGCGACACCCGGCACCCGGTCGGCGAAGCCGGCCAGGAGCCAGCCGAGGTCCTGCACGCCGCGGGGTCCTGACTGCGGGGCGGAGGGGCCACGCTGGTGGCCGTGAGCAGTGTGGGGAACAGTCATGCGTCGTGCTCCTTGCCTGATCCATTGGTGAGCCTGCCCGTCCGGCCCCAGGCGGCGTCGTCGTCACCTGAGCGGCCGACGCGTCCGCGCTGCACGCCCCGGTGGTAGGCGGACAGGAGTCCGCGTACTCCTTCGGGGTCGCGTTGCTGGGCGCGCATGGGCTGCTCGTCGGGGACTTCGATGCTGCCCGGGACAAGCTGCGCCATGGGCGTGCGCTTGGGCAGTCCGTTGTCTGACCCGGCTTCCGCCTCCGGAGACGTCGCGGCCCGGGCGGCTCGCCAGCCGTCGTCGGCCGAGGTCTCCCCCCAGAAGTCCGTCCTGGGTGTCTCGCGTGACGGCGGAACGTCGGACATGCTCTCCTCCTGCCGGGTGGAGGTCGATTCTGCGCGGTCTCGGTCGCGGACCGGGTCGCCGGCCTGCGTGCGAGTCGGCAGGTCGGGGAGGTCGGGGACTTCGGGCACCGACGGGGCGGAGCCGAAGAAGGACTCGTCGGCCCGGTTCGGTTCGTTAGACCGTACCCGGCTTGCGCCGCGAGCGGGAGTGCCGGCGCCGCCTTCTGCGGGGCGAGGTGTGCGCGGAGAGGGCACTTCGGCGGCCTGCTGGGTCACCGCCTGCTGCGTCGAGGGCGGGGTGACCGTGAACCACGCGGAGGAGACCTCGCGGAAGATCGGGATCTCCATGGTCTCGTCGGCGGCGCCCGACGGGGGCGGGGTCGGCTTCTCCGTGGACTTCGCCGGCGGCCACGACGGGATGTCGTTGAGGGCGGCCCACTTGGACGCGCTGTCCTCGTCGTCGGCCTTGGCGCTGCCGTTGCTCCCGGTGGCGATGTTGCGGCGGGAGCGGCTGCCCGGGGCGGTGGTCGCTTCGAGGGTGATCATCGGGAAGGCCTCGGTGGGGCCCTCGACCGGGGTGTGCACGGGCGCGTCGGGGTCGAGCGCGCCTTCGGCCTCGGAGACGATCTCGCCGGTGAGCTCCATGACCTTGCGGCGGGGCATCCCGTCGGCGTCCTCGGCGGCGGGCCGGAACGTCATCGTCGGGACGTCCTCGTCCTCGCGTTCGGCGGATGCCGGTGCGGGGGGCTCGGGGTCGTGGTCGGGGATGTGGACCGGTTCGAAGAGGCTCTGCTGCGGCGGGGCCATGCCGAAGGACCCGGATTCCTCGGGTTCGTAGGCGTGCCGCGGGGTGGTCTCGGGGAACGCCCCGGTGTTCTGCGCGGGCGACTCGAAGCCGTTGAACGACGTCGGCCCCGCCGGGATCTCGGCCTGGGGCCGGGAGCCGTTGAGGGGCGCGCGGTGGGCGCCGGCCGGGTCGGTGAGGACCGAGTCGGGCAGCACGACCTCGGCGACGGTGCCGCCGAGCTCGCCGGGGTGCAGGGTGACGCGGACGCCGTGGCGGATGGCCAGGCGGCCGACCACGACGAGGCCCATCATGCGCGAGGCGGCGAGGTCGACCAGCGGCGGAGCGGCGAGCTGCTGGTTGAGCTCCTCGATCTGCTCGGGGCTGATGCCGATGCCGCGGTCGGTGATGAGGATGACGATCTCGTTGCCGACCTGGCGGGCCTCGGCGACCACGGCCGTGTCGGGCGAGGAGAAGGCGGTGGCGTTGTCGAAGAGCTCGGCGACGAGGTGCACGAGGTCGTTGACGACGGCGGCGGTGATCTCGCGCTCGGCGAGGATCGTGCCGAACTCGATGCGGGTGTACTGCTCGACCTCGGACTGGGAGGCGCGCAGCAGGTCGGCGACGGTGGCCGGCTCGCGCTGGATGCGCGCGGAGTCGGCGCCGGCGAGGACGAGGAGGTTCTCGTCGTTGCGGCGCATCCGGGTGGCCAGGTGGTCGAGCTGGAACAGCTCGCCGAGGCGGTCGGGGTCCTCCTCGCCTCGTTCGAGGCGGTCGAGGTGGCCGATGAGCCGGTCGACGAGGATCTGGGAGCGGCGGGCCAGGTTGACGAACATCGTCGACACCGACGAACGCAGCGCGGCCTGCTCGGCGGCGACGCGGACGGCTTCCTTGTGGACGATGTTGAAGGCCTGGGCGACCTGGCCGATCTCGTCGGCGTTGCGCAGCCGCAAGGGTTCGGCGAGGCGTTCGGCGAACTCGTCGGGCGTCGACTGGCCGAGTGCCTCGGAGTCGCGGAGGCGGGCGACGGCCGCGGGGAGGTCGACGTGCGCCATTTGCAGCGCGCCTTCACGCAGCTGCCGGAGGCTGGAGGCCATGGACCGGGCGATGATCAGGGCCAGCGCCACGGCGAGGGTCAAAGTGAGCAGCACGATCGCCGACTCGATGAGCACGCGCGTGACGACCGTGTCGCGCAGGGTGTCGGCCTTGTCGACGAGCTCTTCCTCCAGGCGCGTCTCGACGAGGCGGGTCGCCTCTCGGCGCTCGTCCATCGCCTTCGTCCAGACCGCGTAGTCGAGGTCGGAGAACTTCTCACCGGGCAGGATGTTGTCCAGCTGAGCCTCGGCCTGCGTGGCGGCGCGCGCGTCGGCCTCATTGAGGATCCGGTCGACCTCGTTGCGCTGCTCGACGGTGATCACGGCCTTCATGTTGGCCTCGGACAGATCACGGCTGGTGCGCTGGGTGATGAACTCGCGGTACTCCTCGGCGCTGAAGACGTGGTCGCCTTCGGTGCTGAGCACGGTCAGCTTCTCGCGCTCGTTCGCCTCCTTCATGCGCGACAGGAGAGAGGCGATGCGGATGTCGAGGGCCAGGTCGGCGTCCTGCGTGACCTGCGCGATCGCGTCGTGCACGTTGAGGAGGTTGGTGATGTACCCGCCGTAGCGGGTGACGGCGCTGGTGTCGGCGATGAGCCGGTCGCGGACGTCGGCGCGCTGCGTGTCGAGGTTGATCAGCAGGTTGTCGGCGTCGCGGATGGTCTGTTCGAGCAGCTGGGGCAGGTCGGAGAGCCCGTCGCGCTCGGCCTTGTAGCTCGTGTACGAGGTGTTGGTGGCCGCGACGGCCGCGTCGTATGCGGCGAGGTCGTCGTCGTCGGCCTTGTCGCCGCGCTTCTCGGGGTCGAGGTGGTCGAATGCGGCGGTGCGCTCGACCTGGATGTCCTGGGTCAGCCTTGAGACGGTCGCGGTGAAGGAGGCGAGGGTGCGCACCTCGTCCGCCGCGACGGCCTGTTCGCCGGTGTCGAGGAGCCGGACGACGGCGAGGCCCACCAGGGCGAGCACGGGGACCACCAGGATGATGCCGAGCTTCGGCCGGATGCGGATGTCCCGCAGCGGCGGGATGCCGAACCGGCGTCGTCCACCGGCCGCCTCGCTTCGCTTGCTCACCTCTGGTCGTCCTCCAGGCTTTTTCGTGCGCGTCGGTCGCAGCCGACGGAGTTCGAGGACAGCGCGACAGACGCCGTCAGGCTTACGGACCTGTGCGATTCCACCACGCGAAGCTGGAAAGCGGAAGGGCAGGTGGCAAGATCAATTGAGGCTCTCCCACATATGGGGTATATCGACGAACGTCAGTCACTTAACGTGATTGACCAGCCACATTACGCACCGAATGCCTGAGAGACCCGTCGCGGAACGGTCACCGCGACGTCGTCGCGGAGCAGCTCGGGGAGCAGCTCGGCGGGGGTGTCCTGGTAGGCGACGGGCCGCAGGAAGCGGCGCAGCGCGGTCTCTCCCACCGACGTGTACTGGGAAGACGTCGCCGCCGGCCACGGACCGCCGTGCTGCATCGCCGCGGTCACCGCCACGCCGGTCGGCCATCCGTTGACGACGACACGGCCGACCTTGGCGGCCAGAGCGGTGAGGAGCCCCTGTACGAACGTCCCGGTCGCTTCAGCGTCCGCGAGGTGGACCGTGCCGGTGAGGCTGCCGGGCAGCAGGTCGAGGATCGCCGGGACGTCGGCCGGGTCGACGTCGACGACGACCGCCACCGGGCCGAAGCACTCGGTGAGCAGGGCCTCGGCGTTGGCGAGGAAGGCCGCGGCGTCGACCTGGAAGAGCCCGGGCCGCACGCCGAAGCCCTCACCCGGGCCGACGTCGCCGGGTTCGGCCAGTGTGGTCACTCCCGGCAGCGCGGCCAGGGCGGCGGCGCCGACGAGGTAGGCGTCGCGGATCCGCTGGTGCAGCAACGGATGCGACTCGGCCTTGGCCGCCGCGGTGGCCAAGTCGTCGGCGAGCCCGTGCCCGGCGGGGAGGAAGAGGACGCCGGGCTTGGTGCAGAACTGGCCGCTGCCGAGGGTCGCCGAGCCGATGAAGGCCTCGGCGAGCGCGGGGCCGCGTTCGGCGATCGCGCCGGGCGTGGCGAAGACGGGGTTGATGCTGCCGAGCTCCCCGAAGAAGGGGATCGGTTCGGGGCGCGAGGACGCCAGCGCGTGAAGTGCGCGGCCGCCGTTCAGCGAACCGGTGAACCCGGCGGCCTTGACGGCCGGATGGGTGATGAGTTCTTTCCCGGCCTCGAATCCGTGGACGACGGCGAAGGTGCCGTCGGGCGCTCCGGCGGCGGCGAGCGCGTCGGTGACGATGCGGGCGCACAGTTCGGACGTGCGCGGGTGGGCCTCGTGGGCCTTGACGATGACCGGGCATCCGGCCGCCAAGGCGCTCGCGGTGTCGCCGCCGGGGACGGAGAACGCGAGCGGGAAGTTGCTGGCGGCGTAGACGGCGACGGGTCCGACGGGGACGAGCATGCGGCGCAGGTCGGGGCGCGGCGCGGGCTTGGCGAGGGGGTCGGCGCGGTCGATGATGATCTCAAGGAAGGCACCGGCCTCGACGGCGTCGGCGAACAGTTCCAGCTGGACGCGGGTGCGGGCGAGCTCGCCGGTGAGGCGGGCGGTGCCGAGGGCGGTTTCGGCGTCCGCGGTGGCGATGACCTGGTCGGCGTGGTCGCCGAGGGCTTCGGCGATCGCCCGCAGGCCGGCGGCGCGGGTGGCGAGCGGCAGAGCGGCGTAGGGCGCGGCGGCGGCGCGGGCGCGGTCGGCGATCGCGGCCAGCTCGGCGGGCGTGGTCACCGGCACCGGTTCGCCGGCCTCGCGGCCGGTGCGGGGGTCGATGCTGCGCAGCGCGTCGCTCACGGTCGCGTTCCCTTCGATGTAGTGGATCCCCGTCACCGTACCGACCGCGTGCCGGTGATCGCGATCGCAGCCCGGGAGGGCCGGAACACGCTGGGTGGAAGGGTCGTTGAAGTCGTCTCAAGTCGGGATTAAGAGACTCTTAAGCACGTGGATCTTCGCTGCGGGATCGGACAGACTCACCCCAGAACATGAGAGATGTCCGGCTTCGCTAGGGTCGGTCCCCGGCACCCGATCGGATTACGGCCCGGCCCGCGCGTCGCAGGACGACGCACACCGTGTCCGACGAGCACAGCGCCCTCATGACAAGACTCGGTGGCAGCAGATGCCTACCCAATGCGTCAGGAGTTGACGTGGCTCATATCTCGCACTTCGCCCACGGTTTCATCAATCCGCTGATGGCCTTCGGTTTCGCCATCTCCGGGTCGCTGCTCGGCCTGTTCTGCATGGTGCGGGCCCGGAAGGCGACGACCACCCGGTCTCGGGTCATGCGACTCGGCTACGCGACGATCGCCCTGGGCGGCACCGGCATCTGGATGATGCACTTCACGGCCATGATCGGCTTCGACGTCCAGAACTCCGACGTGCGCTACGACGTCGGCGTCACCGGACTGAGCCTGGCCATCTCGATCATCTCGGTCGCCTTCGGCATCTACACCGTCGGCCTCGGCCGCAAGTCCCTCACGAAGGTCCTGATCGGCGGTCCGCTGACCGGTCTCGGCGTCGTCGCCATGCACTACACCGGCATGGGGGCCGTACGGATCAACGGGACCATCGAGTACGACCCGCTGCTGTTCGCCGCCTCGGTGGCCATCGCCGTCGTCGCCGCGACGGTCGCGCTGGCCTTCGCGGTGTGGATCGAAGGACGCAAGCCGATCCTGCTGGCCTCGCTCATCATGGCCATCGCCGTCTGCGGCATGCACTACACCGGAATGTCGTCGGTGACGGTCACCCTGCGGACCACCGGTTCGCAACCCGTGCCCGGGGTCGACCCGATCCTGCTGCTCATCCCCATCATGGTGCTCGCCACCGTGGCGCTCATCGGCCTGATCTTCGGGCTGCTCAGCGACGCCGACGAACCCGAGTCGGTCCTGTCGGCGGCGACACCGCGCAGCCGCGCGGCGTCCGACCCCCGACGCCCCATGCCCACCGCCAACCCCCGCATCCCGGACCCCGGTCAGGGTCCTCGACGGGCAACGGCCTTCGGCGGCAACACCTCCCCCAGGTCCGCCGCGGTGCCGCAGCCCTACGCGAACGACTCCACGTCAACGGTCGTCGCCAACGCACCGGAGCCCTTCGCGTTTCACGAGGAAGCACGCCCGCCCGTCGCAGAAGCCCCAACGCCCTCCCGTCCCGCCAGCGAGGAGGCCTGGGCGAACTTCATGGACGAGACCGAACCACAGGGAACGCTCCCCCGCCGCGACCCGAGGGTCCCCCGACCCCGCGTCGACGGCGACGCGACCCTGGCCTCGCCCCCGTCGACGAGCGGCGGCCGCGCCTGACCGACGGACAGAGCCCCGGACACCACCGATCTGTGTGGTGGTGTCCGGGGCTCTGCTTGTGGGGTGGGGTGGGTGGGGCGCCGCCCGCCGCCCGCCGACGGTGCTGGGTTTCCGGCGGGGTGTCTTCGCGAAGCGGGGGTCGCTCTGGCCGTCTCGTGTCGGCCACCTTCGCCGTCGTGTGTCACGTGTTAGCGGTCGCCCGCTCACGTGCCTTTCACCACCGCTCGGGGTCCCGGCATGTTGCGGCATGTTGCCGAACCGAGGCCGCAGCTCGCAGTGCCTGCCTCGCGCTGGCCGCCACCGGCTCTCGCGTCGGCCGCTCGGGTTCCCGGGGTTGTGCGGAAGCGCGATCGGGTTCCCGGCGTGGGTGGGT
>Ga0307515_10013107_pt1 | contig 15519 bp, 19 predicted proteins | sample 17_EM_MG_FD_194513 | JGI IMG/M metagenome (GOLD analysis project Ga0307515, IMG submission 194513) | Populus trichocarpa ectomycorrhiza microbial communities from riparian zone in the Pacific Northwest, United States - 17_EM | ecosystem: Host-associated > Plants > Roots > Unclassified | place... | reverse complement strand
CGTCTTCTTCGGCAACAGTAGCCGTTGATAAAGCAACAAGCGATCTTTTAATCGGTCCTGATTGGACCATGAATATTGATATTTGTGACTCCGTTAATTCTCATCACTGGTAATTCCTTTTTTTTTTCTTTTTTAACTCTTTTATGTTTTTATTCAGAATTTTACGTTTTGATAACAGGTGGGTTTTTTTATCCTGTGCATTTGTATACGTATGTTTATACGTATACGTACGTGTTAAAGATCCTGCTTCTTAATTCTCTTAGGTGTTGTAACTGAAATTGAAGCTTACTTCTTTGTTAACTGTTAATCAGTATGCTTTGTTTTTCCGGAAAGAATTTTAATTTTATAAGAAATAATTTATAAGAAGAAATGGTGTTTTTTTTTTTCAAGTGGGTTTTTTTTAGACACTATGTTGTGTTGTTTGGTGAGTTATTTATTTATTTATTTATTTATATATATATCAGGCAAGCCAAAGATGTAGTGAAAGCTTTGAAGAAAAGGTTGCAGCACAAGAGCCCTAAAGTCCAACTACTCGCTTTGACGGTAGCCTTTTGTTTTCTTGAATTCACTAATTTTTCTATGTTTTTTTTTAAGCTTTTATTTCGATTATGGTTTTGTCGAATTCAAATGTGTGTTTTGGAATGTGAAATTCTTTTGATTTTTGCACCAAAATATGGATTTGAATTATCTATTTGGCATTCGAGGAAGCTCTGCTGTTTATAAAGTTTTCTTTCTTCTTTTTTTTTTTGGTTTTTTGGGTTTGCTTAATTGAGTGCAAAATTTTCTCTGTAGCTTTTGGAGACAATGGTGAAGAACTGTGGTGATTATGTCCATTTTCAAATTGCTGAAAAGAATGTATTGGGGGAAATGGTGAAAATCATAAAGAAGAAGGTAACTCCTTGAATTCTTGCTAGAAGTAATTATCCACAATTTTACCATCTCTGTAGAGATTTTTTTTCTTTTTTAATATGTGTTAGAAATCAGTATATATGATTCCCTTCTTTAGAATCCTTTGTAATTGTAATTCTGTAGCCATTCTGTTTTCAAGATGTTAAATTCTGAACTCCAGCAACCAAAAGGATAAATGTCAGCAGAATGTCTAATAGTCAAATGGAGTTTTGCATATACATTAAAGAGGTGGAACCATTTGTGTTTTGCAATTGATACATTGTTATGCTGTGTGTTTTATGGAAATTCCAGCAATGGTTGTTTATCTCAAACCTTTTAACTAGGCCAGCCAAAATATTTCAGGAGAAATCGTAATCGGGTTTATTTAAGAGTAGTATAAGCAAAAGTTTTGGCCCATCTTAACTAGGATAACAGATAAATTGTTTTGATATGATTGCCACTTATTGGTGCCTTTGCCATAAAAACCACAGTGCTCAATGAGCTATTTGGTTTTGATGTCAAAAAATTCCATGTTATGTTGTCCGAGGCCTCCATTGATCTCAAATAAGATTGAACGTGGTTGATTTTTCATGAGAAAGTCGAAACCTTGATGTTTGTATTTTTCTCATCTAATCACTCTTCATCAAAAACCAAAAAGGGGCTACGCTGGGGGGAGCCTCAATCTTAACTTAACACATATTTTAAATGGTTGTGCAGACAGATATGCATGTGAGAGATAAGATTCTGGCTTTGCTTGATTCGTGGCAAGAGGCATTTGGTGGGCCTGGAGGAAAACATCCTCAGTATTATTGGGCATATGAGGAATTAAGGGTAAGTATCTCGCTAAAATATTCTATTATTTTATTTGATGTGCTCTTGCTGGGTTCAGTATGTGTGCCAACTCTTGCATGAAATTTTTACTTGGTTGACTTTGGAAGTGGGGCAATAATCATTGAATGCTAGACTGATAAGCCCCTGATCTAAACATAATTTATAGGTTTTGTATCCAACCAAATATTGTTGTGGATTACAGTGCACTGCCAAGTTTTTAATTTGGTTTTTAATGCTAGAAAGATATGGTCTTGATTTAATTTGATCTGTGTTAAAAACAATGCATGATTCATAATAAGAGTGCCATCAAATGATGCTATAGATGATTGCATTCAAATGAGATGCAAGCCAAGTCCTTTGGATGGAATATTGCTCATATGCTCTTACATGCCTTTATGACAGCCAGATCAAAAGTTTTTTCATTCATAGTAGTTAATTAACAAATTATGCCATGTTACATGGAATCTATACAGAAAGATTAATTTTTAGTTACGGGGTGTGCGAATGGCAGCGTGCTGGAGTTGAATTTCCCCAGCGATCATTAGATGCAGCTCCAATATTTACACCACCGGCAACCAATCCAACATTGAGGCTTACCCAACCTGGTTATGGAATGCCTAGCAATTCTTCTAGAAGACTTGATGAAACAATGGCTGCAGAGATTGAATGCTTAAGGTTAGGATCAACCGCTGGTTTACACGTTGTATTTGTCTATGATGTATTCTCAAAATTGCCAAATCTCATGTTTTGTATTGACTGATATTTTTCTCAATTATCATAGTTTGTCAGGCTTGGATTCCATGTGGGATGTTATGGAGCTCTTGAATGATATGCTGCAAGCTGTTAACCCTGGAAACCATGAGGTATGTGCAGTGAGCTTTTTACCTTAGCGAAACAATTGAGGAAAATATTTGAGATGTGGCCCTGCTTGTCTTCTCAGGCTATAAAAGATGAAGTGATAGTTGATCTTGTCGACCGGTGTCGGTCGAACCAGAAAAAGTTGATGCAGATGCTAGCTACAACTGGGTCAGTTACTCGTTAGATGTCTATTTTGCTGAAAACATGTTTTTGATATAAGACTGGTAACTGTATGCTTGCCTTTGTTTCTCCATGCATGTGTGTGCTGATCCCATGCAGTCTGGTGTATGAATATCTGAAAGTACCTTGGTCATGATGCAGGGACGAGGAACTTCTTGGTAAGGGTCTTGAACTAAATGACAGTATGCAAATCTTGCTTGCAAAACATGATGCTATTGCTTCTGGCTCTCCAATGCCAACTCAAGTTACAAGCTTATGCGCCAAACCAAGTGAAGGATGGTCCTCAGACATCAAGCCAACTGAAGCAAGGGATGCCAGCCCAAGATCTACAACTAATTCCACCACACCAGTTCCTAATGCGACAAGGAGCGCTATAGATGAAGAGGATGAAGAGGAGGATGGCTTCGCACAGCTAGCTCGGAGGTAGCTCATGCTTATGAAAATAATCTTATATAATTTTTCATTGGTGACCTGAACTATTAAATTATTTTCACATTACATTACACAAGGGAGATAGCAGATCTACCACTACGGAACCCATCGTAAAGCAATCATGAGGTAGGAAATAAACCTTGACCATAACTATGGCCAGTATGTGGAGCGACAGGAGCAGTAATTGGTGAATAAAAGACCACTCAATTTATTTTACTATGGTAGCTGGCCAACCTTTATGGAGATCTTACAAATTATTTATCCGTTTCCTTTGTTCATGCTCTGCATCATGGGTGTTTACCAAGACTTTGGTTTATCTCGAAGCAGTAATTGCACTTGTTTTGTTCTGTGAACACAGGCATTCCAAAACACGTTCCATGTCATCTCAAAGCTCATGTGGAACAAACGGGGCTCTTGTGCCATTGGATGCTGGCGTGCCCATTGCATCAACCTCTTCCCCATGCAATGCTCTGGCTCTTCCTGATCCACCTGCACCAGTAAGAACCATGAAAGAGCAGGACATGATTGACTTTTTGAGCCTCACCTTGTCAACATCAACCTCCCCTCACACCCCACCAGTCTCCAAAACCATGCCTCAAATACATGTTTCCTCAAACACACAAGGTTATCCGTACGTTTCTCAAACTTATCCTGTAAACCATGGGCCCATTCCATACAACAGCTATGTCGTTCCATGGGCCCAGCCTCAAACTCAGCAGCACCAAGTACGACCTCCATCTCAACCCCAGTTACAGCATCAAACTCAGCAGCACCAGTTACCACCTCCATCTCAACCGCTGCAACAGTTGCAACCTCAACCCCAGCAGCAAGCAGTGCCTCAGCCTCAGCTGTACTTGCAGCCCCAATCTCAACCACAATTACAACCTCAGTTCCAGTTGCAACATCCTCGGTACTCGTCTTGCTACCCACCTCCACCCTGGGCAGCTACAACTGGTAATCTCAACAACCAAAATCACATGTCTGCTACAAATAATATGTTTTCATCTCCCCGGGCCAACAAAACTGCATCTTATACACCGGTGCAAGCTGCTAGACCTGTGCAACAATTTAACTCATTTCCCACAAAAGCAGGCAATGGATCAACCATGAATGGTGATCCTTGGATGAGTTCCACCTCTAGGATTCCTGCAGCTCCAGGACAAAAGCAGTCCTTTGTTCCCCCATACAGGTTGTTTGAAGATCTAAATGTTCTTGGAAATGCGGATGGAAGGTATAAAATGACTAGCAGCAGACCACCAAGCCTGGGATGATCTGGCGAAAGTATGGTGGGTGGGAGGAAGTGAAATGTTAGTGGGGAATAGGGTGAACAAACTGGATATATCTTTGTGAATATGGCTAATGCCTGTTGTGTGGTCTTTCAGTTTGGGGTGTGTAAGAAGGTTCATTTTTAGATGTATCGAAGAAGGTTGAGGCGATAATAGCTCTGCATTCCCCCATTGATGGGTCGTACATCCACCTCTTGGGTAGCTTCTGCTGGTTATCTCAGCACTTGCCTATGATTTTTCCCGATATATGAAATTGATGTGGGATTTAGTGGTTTTGATCTTCAATTAACCTGAATTGCGAAAAGCAGCCAGGCTCTTCATTGGAAGCTTGTCCTGGCTTCATCACTCCTTCCACGGTGTCATTTGTGGAGGTAGAACTTCCGTGGTGTGATCAAACATATTCTTGGCATGTATACGTATAACTGGCTCCCCCCTGAATGTTTTTGGCCCCGTTCCAGTTTTACCTTAGCGTCTTCTTCTCAGAATATTAAACGCCGCCGGACATTTTTATCACTCTAATTTGATGGTCGAGATGATACAAGGGGGGGCATCCTGTCTTTAACATCTCAATCACACCATTCTCGGCCTTGCTGGATGCTTGAAACAAGAGGATTTTTCAAAGGGTCAAGGGGTTACACGTGGCAAACTCGACAATTAATTACAAGCTATACAAAAGCCTATGGAACCATAAACCTATTAAAATATTCTGGGATTGAATGATAAACTGATTATAAACATCTGTTCGCAACACTTCCAATTATGTAGTGACACGTGTTGCTTATAAAAATGAACAAGGAGACGGAAGGATCAATGAACACACCGAAGGAAAAGAAACTATTTACACACATTTTTGCCCCCCCACCCACACCATGCAGGACTTCTTCTCACCATCTGACCCTCAGCACTGGAGGCTAATGAAATATCTGGCACGCGATTCAGGACGTCAAATCAGTGTTTCAGCAAACAGGTGTTGGCATGGTCGACTGTCACATCTGATGATAAATTGAAGCCATAAACTAGCATCGGTGACATTAACAAATCATTCAGTACTTGTGCAGCCACCAAAAACTACGACATAGTCAACCAGTAAAGAAGTGTGCTTTCATCTTGCTTGAGTGTTGTCATCGGCGTAGATTGAGAATAAAGCATCAGTAGCACCAGCAGCAAGGAGTACCTGGTAAGGATGGAAGGTGAGGCAGCTTACAGGACCGATCTTCTGGGCCATTATGGTTAGGTGGTATCTAATGGAGCCTAATGGTTCACCATTTAGACTGAATAATTTAATAATTTGTTTTGCCGATCCACTGGCAATAATAGGGGCATGCCTATGAACAGCTAAAGCTGTGAGTGAGCCCCTGTGGGCCTTGATCGTGAGATAGGGATCTCTATAATTTCTCATATCCAGGAACTTCATGTCACCAGCCTGGGATGCACTGACAATCTGAAAGAAAACAAGAGAAAAAGAGAATTGTGGCAAGGTAAGATACAAATCCACCAGCAGTCTAAACAAACAAGTATATCACAAAGTGCAATTGTTACCTTTCCAGGATCAAGCCCAGGATGAAAGCCAATCCCCACAACTTTTTCTACATTCTCAGTGTGCGGCCGAGTAGCACAAACAAGCCTAAGATTAGAAAAAATACGACAGTTAAACAGAAGGGAACGCAAAGGAATATATCTTTTGAGCTTGTAATATAAGTTACTGAATAGTCTGGTCTATAATAAGATTAACATATTTCATCATATGATAAAATCCCAAACACGTTCCATCACATACAATCCCATTACTTGTTTCACTGTAAAGCATTAGGAACCAGTATATTTGAATTTGGGATTGTTATCATAAAAAAGGTAGCAACGGTAACAAGCTTATCAAAACGTCAAAAACAAGCAAACATTTATGCCATGCCAGAGCCAGAGGAAAACTTTACGAGCAGTGCTTACATTTCAGGTGTTCTGACATCATAGAGTTTGACAGATCCATCCACAAAACCAGCAGTAAATTGACCTCCATGAACTTGAGAAGCAGACTGCACAGATAAACATAAATGAAGATCATTCAACAGATTTGACAAGTTACTAATGATGACAGCAGATATGAAATAAACTACCAAATAGCAATAAATAAAAGATAATTAAAGATGTGGATGCTTGATATGGTGGCAGAAACAATAGTGCACAAAAATTATAAACATTCTTAAATTTGGACAAGATTTGCGATTTACATACATAATCTTTGCCCATAACCAATTTTGGGCATGGAACAACCTTATCCATATGAATTCAATTTGAAGATTCTATTGAAACATGTAGTACCAAGAACTGCAACGTTTAGTCACTGGCTATAGAAAGCAAATTGCTATGCAAATAAGTGGTGAAGGAGAATAATCCTTGATAAGCACCAGAGCAGCACATTAAAATGCTACTCCATGAGAAAACCAGTTCATTTTTATGCCAGGCAACTATGAAGGCTATATTATTCCCAATGAGGCTGATGCAAATACAAAGAAAAAAAAGAGACCTCCATAAACTTTCTATCACTCTAGATAATGTACCAGAGGTCCTATTGTGGAGCTGGGGAACAAGTGAATGTATAAAGGACAATTACAAGGGTGAGAGCTATTGGGAGGGACATGAACTATTTATCCATCATGGTTGGGTAGCACCAAGAGTCTACCATCCGGACAGTCCTTTTGGTTTGCGGCCTCTACCTTTTGCTTTCATGATGGAGAAATTGTCCATATTCAAGATGATACACCATGATTTTTATTATTTGCAGATTATATGATTATAATGGATGAAAACTGTGGCAGGGTAAACTAAAAGTTTATGGAGTATTCTAAAAACACCGCTCTGAGGTTTAAGTAAAAATAAACCAATATATTCCTTGCAACAGCAATTCCAGAAAGAGAAAAAGGTTTATCAGATGGAGTAACGGTATTACACATTTTGAATACTGGAGTAAGAGGGAAGAAAATTGAAGAAAAAAAAAACCCACACCTAGCACTAATTAGAACAGAACAGAGAAGCAAGACTTTGGATCCAAGGCTGGGTTTCATTCACTTGGAAACAGCTTTCTACAAACCTTGACAAGATTTCTTTTAACTCCGCGGTTTATGATGATAGGGAAAAGCTCTCAAGCACAATCAGTTAAAAATTGAACATCAGCAAAAGACAATGGTAAAATCTGTAAGACAACATTTAATGTATCCAGCAAGCATCATTGTCACAAATGAAAAGAAAGGTATTTGTTAAAGCTCCTATAGCCAATCACACATCTGCATTTTACCACCAATAGGTACATGCGTGATAATGTTTTCTTAGTGTTATTACATAGTAATGATAGCAGTGGTGTTATATGAGAGCCTACCCCAAAAAACTTGAACAGTAAAATAATCAGAAAGGAAAAAATGAGGTATAAAAGGTCATGACAATAATAATACGAAAAGAACCATTTTACATTTATTAAAGATATATTCATGCCATCAGAAGCTCTATTATTCTCATTACACAAGTGCCTGAATCATTCTCACATCCACAAGCACACCATAAACAAAAGAACAAAAGAATCTCTTCAAAACTACAATGTTTTAAATTTGCCACTTTTCGTAAATTCTAACTTAGTTCTGCTATTATCTATTGTAGCAAAGAATGATACTACTTTCAAAAACAACCCCAGGAAACAACAAAACTCACCATTGCTGAGACGCTACAATCTGATGATGAAGGAATAGAATGAATAAGCTGCTCTTTATCCAGGTCCCAAAGCATGATGGATGATATCTCACCCGAAGCATACTAGGAAAGCAACATTAAAAATAGAAGAAACTATTATGAACATCACATTACGAATATAAAAACAGTACCAAAGACAAACTTAAGTGAGTATGTACCAGATATCCAGATTGTTGTTGCCAGTCCACAACAGCATTCAAACTCCGCACACCAGGTTTATGACCTTGGATTGAAGAAAATGCAGTGACAAGCTTTTGCTTACCCTTCACAGTGTAGTCTTTCCAAATCCGTATATTTCCATCACCTGCAGCAAAAACAAGTATGGCAAAAATGATTCCAAGCATTCTAATAAAGGACCAGTCTAGCCACCATGAAATGAATTGAAAATCAGTAAAAAAACATTACATGAAGCAACAAGGAGCAAACTGTCATCTAGCTCGTTTACAAGACAGAGCTTCGAAACTCCTCTGTCAGGAAAATCATGATTATCAAACCCATTCAGAAGGGTAGCTTCCTCATAATTCCACACCCTTCAAAGAAACAAGCATCACACATCACTCAAGAGATCAATATCAGAGAAAAGATTAAAAATTATTTGCCTATCACCAGGGAAAAAAACAAAAGAATCCATACTCCAGTTTTTGTTTGCCCAGGCCTTTCTGTAGTATCAGTAGAATTTAGGTAGAATACATGCTGAATTGTTCTTAATAGATGCAAAAGGTAACAGGATAAACAGGACTAAAGATGAACTTAAGCAAGAAGCCAGAGCCACTGAGAAGTAGTTCCTGTTGGCATATTGTACAATGTATGCAAGTTTCCCAACTTTTGAAATCATGACATCATACAATGTCATTAATCTGCGACCACACTTGGCATGTCAAAACAGAGCCCTGAGAAACTAAAATAATACTCCATAAAAGATGTATTGAATAAAGACTGGCTTACCTAATTCGTTCATTCTCGTCAGCAGCAACCACAATAGGAGAGAAAGGCTGCAGCAAGGCTGTCTTTGTACCAGTTTCAAACTTTGTATCCCAGCTAGCAATTCTGTTATTAAGGTTGCTAACAGCTGGCCAAGAAAATGAACATTTCATCAGCTCAACCAAAAACTTGTACAAAAATAAATAAATAAAAGAAGAGAAAAGAAATAGAAAGACACACAAGAGTGCTGACACATTGCAATATGTTCCAGTGCAAATTTTTCCCTTTCTTCCCTTCTAACTAATATTTCTTCAGTATCATCCGGTGTGGTGAGAAGCGGCTTTGAGAAGTGACCACAACTCCAATTGTAGATAGTTGACTGAGGAAGCAAACTCCGCTCTGTGCCTCCAGAAGATCCAACAGAAGCTAAAAGAGGATCAGCTAATCCTGAATCTGGAGAATTCATAAGGTGCGGCCTGAACTCCAAAGAACACACCCTACGCATTCCTGTTAAGTAGCTTGATCGTGGAGGACTGACAGGAGGAGTTCTGAATGTCAAAGGAATGTGACCTGTCAAAAATATTCCAAAATTAAAGATTAGAGAAGATCAAAAGATAAAGGTGCAGATAAATAAGCTGACACAATCACTTGCTTGGAGTGACAGTACAATCATGGTAAAAAGATATAAAGAGAATTACCTGCATGCATGTCAAACCATGATGATGAACGAGCCAGTCCAGCAAGACTTGGAGATGAAGTTTTGGGACCACTGCTACCAGTGGAATTTACAGATTTTGTCACCACTTGTTCAATCCCAATAATCGACAGTACCCTTCGACCAAGGCTTGCTATGCGTGGAGAAGGATCCTTGGCCAAAGTGCACATAGCCAGCACACACTGGGAATATAATGCATTATCCAGAGGCTTTGGCCTTGAATGGAGTACTTCCCCATTGCTGACAATGTCATTCAATATACCAGAATCAGAATGCAGAGATGAATCATCAGATAATGGTGATCCATGCATAATTCCAGCTGTAGTAGGACTGCTAGTGGAAGCCCTTCCATCTCGAACCACGGATGGGCTGTCACTACCAACTCTTGTCAGAGGGCCAAATTGAGATGAAACAATACTTGCATGTGGCACATACTGATTAGGGTTGGCATGTCCACTACCTGTAGCTTTTATATGGGCCAAAGAAGGTAATGAGTTGAGTAGAGAATTAGACTGAGGTTTCCAATAGGAGGCAGCAATTGACTTGAGGTGCTGTTTGTGGCCAAATGCAAAGCGTGCCAGAGCTGCACAAAGAGAACTGAATTCATTCATGATTCACAATTGTAATCCCAGGGACTTACTAAAACAAACATGAAATAGGAGAAAAAATATGGACTGCCCCACACATCTATACCCCTACACTTGCCCCAGAACTGGTGAAGAAACAAAGTGGACATGAAGAAGCAAAAAGACACCAAACAACATTGCTTTTCACGGGAAAAAAAGTCTTATGTTGCCTCCTAATCTTTGTACAGCCTTTTATGAGTACAAAAACCTATAAAGGTCATTTTGAAAAGTAGGGATCAAATAAATGATCCACCAGAGATATAATTAGCTTTAATAATTGGTGTGCTTTGTCAAGCATGTTAGTAGACTCACTGGCTTTGGAGGATGTATTATTATAGATTTAAGCCCCAAAATTTTTATTTTAATTTGTTGACAGAAGAAAAAAATTTCCCACAGAACAGATGATAACCAAAATTGGGCTGAGAAAAAATGATAAGAGAAGGTAGCGCTTCAGGTATTCTTTTAAATTCCAAAATGTTAACCATGGCGCCAGCGATAGTTGATGCTATTAACCTGCCCCCAACTGAATTATACAAGATAATTGCAATTGAAGGCATATTCACAGCACTAAACTAAAAGAAAGAAAACATAATCGATCAAGTATAGAAATGTTAATAGTTAGCTACACATACCTACAGCAACCTCCGCCCTGACCAGAGGACTTCCATCTGAAACAGCACTTAATAGACTTCTAACAATACTAATTTCAGCTCTAATTTTTTCATCATCATCAAACTCATCATCTCCAGTAGCACCATCCCTGCAGACATCACCCCCAACATCAAGCAAGGTGGCCAGTGCAAATGCAGCAGAAGCCCTAACCTGGAATGAATAGATTATGTAATTAAGTAGTTCAACAAATAAGCAAACTCAAGAAGAACTGCTGAGGATAACAAACTAATAAAAAGGTAAACCTCTGGTTGGGGCTCCAACAGTAGAGGAGCATATATTGCTGGGGAGTCAGCCTGCAAACCTAGTATCTGAGCCTCTGTGAAATCCTCCCACAGCTTTCCCAGGCAGAGGCATAGCCACTGAAGAAACAAGGGTTCAGTTTGTGTGTCATTTGGCACTGAACCTTGAAGGTGCTTCAAGCACACATGAATCAAACCAGCTTTAATACAGGCTTCCTGGCCCCGTCTGTGTCCATCAACAATAACAGCCAAAACAAATGCAGCCATTGCACGCTGTTCTGGATATGCTTCCAAGCTGTCGAGAAACCTAATAAAATATGTATGCCCCCCATCCTTAACAAGATCAACCTGGCATGACTGAGATCCACAAGAAAGAACTTCTTAAGTACTGTTATAGAAAACAATCAAATGGAAAGTAATTCTAATAGTGGTAAAATTTCCAGCCTTGGTAAATTCTTTTGACAAAAGAATAATAGCCACGAGAAAATTGGGAATTAAAGGCAGTAAAATATAGTTTATAGTTGTTAAATTTCCAGCCTAAGTAATTCTTTGAACAATAATGCCACTGTTGTAGTCTTATGAACTAGGAAAATAGTATTTTAGCTACATGCCCCAGAGGCAAAAACTGCACAATATTATTTCAACATTTCTTGGCAGCTTGCCTTTTGATAATTCTTTTCATCACTAAAAATGATCATTTGCACCCTTTCATCTTATGCTAATTTAAAATACAGGTGGAGAGTATTTTACTCCAGTAACCACCACTAGAGACCAAAAATATTCAAAATATTTTAATATAGCACACCATACATGCACCAACTTGTCAAAAAAGTTAAAAAGACCTTGAAAATGTACCTTATCAAGCGCTAGAATTTTTGTCCATATGAATACAAGAATTTGCCTTAGTTCTGGTGTTGTTGTTTGCAACAGCTTCAAAACATATGGAAATATTCCAACAGATAAAGCCTAGAAAAAAAAAACCAAGTCAATCATGCCATGATAATAAAACCCCAATCCATGAGCACTTGTTCATAAAAAAGCTTTTGCACCAAAGAATTCATCAGCAAGTACCAGATCCACTGCCCAGCGTCCCATATCAAGGAATCTCCCTAGAAGCACCAGTGCTCGGAACCGATGACATTGACTTAGCAGAACCTGTATATGAATAAATAAAAGATCTCATAAGATAATAGTTACAGAAAACAGAACAAAAGAAAAGAATTTAGCTAAGACAGGCACAGATGTGGATAAAATCTAACCTAATATAAAGCATTTTACCAGTTTGTTTTTTGTAATTACAAACAGAAGGAAAAAAAGCCACTTATGATTTTCTTGAAATTAACATGAACTAAGTGGCACACACCTGAAGAACAATAGGCAACTGCTCGGGTGGCTTCTTATGTTCAAATCCATGGTCCAACCACACCTCAAAAGCCGTCAGTTGTTCAGTAAAAAAAGGACTCGGCTGAATCAAAAGAAAGGCATGTTGCTTAGACACATTAAATTTTTATGCTTTGGATGGACAAAAGGTAATAATATGAAAAATAAATAAAGAAATTCAGTCTTCCAAAAGCTCATTACAATTGTGGCGGAAGAAATTTCATGCCATTTTATTGGAGCATAGTATCACAATGGAACACACCTGGAATTCTGCATTTGGATCCTCGACCAGAGATGGAAGCTGAGAGAGGCAAATTTCAGCAGCCATATCCCATGCATCCCTGCATTGAACCTTAGTGAAACAGTGATAAATGGATATGTGAACACACTGCAGGGCTGACTAAACAAGTATTTCGTACAATACCACATATGATGCTGATGGGTTGGTGGCAACATTGGATGAGAAATTGGAGAACAATTTGCCGAACGCATAATTCTTTCAGCAAGCAAAAAATTTCTGAACAGACTGGCAACTAGCAAATCTTGCCTGAACAACTTCTGGAAAAGATCTGCAGAGTAAAACTAAGTGTTATCTACATGTAACAAAGAAAGAGACAAATGAAGAACTAAATCAGAGGAAGTGCACATATGAAAAATCAAAAAATCATTTTTTACTAAGAAGAAACTACCACGAGGAAGAACATTCCAAGCAATTGTGTCTGTCACTGCAGTAAAGATCCAGTTCAATTCTCCCAGAAGCGTTTTACGATCATTTTGCCGGCCAGGAATTTTATCAATTAATGAGTAGTCAAGGGAGTCACAAAGTAGTGAACGTCTGTAGAACCTGGGGCACATGGATGAAAACCAAATGATTAACAAGTACTTGCCACAAAAATAATCAATTACCACAACATTTCAGAAGTGAACCACATGAAAACTCCAAATATCAAGACAACTCAACATAGTACATTTAAATATTCCTTGTAAAGTCAACAGACGACAAAAGAATAGAGGATAATCACAGGCAAGGTACATAAATAGAAAACACTAACTAATGTAATGAGGAGAAAAAACAACATGGAAATCCTTATCCAGAAGTCAGAAAGTTGCTATCTGAAAGAAAAAGGAAGGATGGATTGTAACAATCAAAACTAAAAAGAAAAAAGCTTCACCATTTCAATGCCATCTTGATAGGAGTGGTGAGGCATGAAGTGAACACATCAGCAGGAAATTCATCACTTTGTGGCAAAGTCTCGTGTGCTTCACAGGCTGCAAGCAAAATGCAATCCCGCGTGGATCCAGCAGAGCCAGAAGCATTCCAGTCATGAAGCTATTTAAAGAATAGTAACAGCCATGTTAGAATCAGATTACTCAAATTGTGAGATCAAATTTTATGAAACAGCAGTCAATGGTACATAGAAAGAAACTTATAGTGACACAATTGCTGAATACCTCCAGAAATGCATTGACTATCATCCCAGCAGCAGAGCAATCAAAAACATAGATTGACGGTGTTCTCAGCCAGGAATCAAGATCACTGACTGGCAAGGGAATGTATTGTGTATAACTCTACACCAGTGATGAAGAAAATTTTTAGCATGTTAAATATAAAAATGTCTAGAAAGATTACTGTAGCAGTGAAATAAAAAAACTCATCAACTAAAGGAGTAAAAGTAAAACCTTATTGAATAGCCAGATTTCACCGTTAGCAGTTGGCTTTGGAACACCATGTCCATTGTAATGAAACAAAACTCTCTCAGACTTGGCATATTTTCGGCATGTATTACAAAGTTTCTTCACTTCATCAACAGTAGGATCAAGTTGAACCTTGTAGCGAGCCTGTTAATAGATGAACAACGTAAATATAAATGGAACTATAATTCAAAGAAAGAAGTGTCAAGAATTCCCTCACCTTAGGTTGCCACCTTTCATACTGAATGCTTAAGTTTTTTCCAATTGTTTCAAGAGCTTTTTGAGGTGCCATTGAAAGTGGATCTGCCAAGAAAAAAGAAAATTAGAACCTCAAAAGGGAGGATTTAAATTCATGAATAAAAGGAGATTGTTCTTAGCATTTCTTGATTATGTTTCACTTATTTGCCATGGAGATAAAATGATGGGAAAGTAAATTGGATTTAAATTGTGTAGTTGAAAAATTGCAGTAAGCTCCCAGATTCTAGTACATTGCTTCCTTCCATACAACCAACAAAGCATTACAACTATAGGAATCCAACAGTAAGATAAATAATCAAATAGTAGAGACAAGTTAAGCACCACACAACAGTTTCTTAAAAAGCTAACTGGTCAAAAGAGCCCCTGGACTTTGGTTAAACCCAACTTAACCCCTAACTTTTGTTTTTCTGATTTTGGTCCCTCGAACTATCAGGTCAAAGCATTTGGCCACCTTCGTTAAAAACAGATGGCTGTAATTACCGCCTCCATGATCAACTGCTTTGACTTGATAGTTTGAGGGACCAAAATCGAAAAAAGGAAAAGCCAGGGGTCAAGTTGGATTTGACAAAAAGTTCGAGGGTCTTTTGACCAATTGGCCTTCTAAAAAAAAGTTTATAAACCACACAATTCTAATATTAAAACAAAAGCTTAAGTGAAAGCAGCATACAGAGCATGAGTAGAGAGAAGGCAAATATTTAAAACTAATAGGAGAGATCAGCAGCTCAAAGTGCACCTGTCCAGCACTCCATTCTGGCACAAGGGGATATCTTTATTACATCCGGAGGATCAACACTGATGTTTAAACA
>Ga0307515_10013106_pt1 | contig 15520 bp, 12 predicted proteins | sample 17_EM_MG_FD_194513 | JGI IMG/M metagenome (GOLD analysis project Ga0307515, IMG submission 194513) | Populus trichocarpa ectomycorrhiza microbial communities from riparian zone in the Pacific Northwest, United States - 17_EM | ecosystem: Host-associated > Plants > Roots > Unclassified | place... | reverse complement strand
TCCCGCGTCGGCCTCGGCATGTCCGGCGGCGCCTGGTTCATGGATCCTTCCGTGAATTTCCCGGCCTATTTCATGCCGCAGGGCGTCTCGGCCGATCTGATCGCCACCAAATACGGCTTCAGCAGAACCGATGTTGACGCTTACGCGGTCGAAAGCCAGAAGCGTGCCGCCCATGCCTGGGAAAATGGCTGGTTCGACAAGTCGGTCATCTCGGTCAAGGATCAGAACGGCCTGACGATCCTGGCAAAGGACGAACACATGCGCCCCGGCACGGATATGCAGGCGCTCGCCTCCCTCAATCCGTCCTTCCAGATGCCCGGCGAGATGGGCGGCTTCGAGGCCGTCGGCATCCAGGCCCATCCAGAGGTCGAGCGCATCAACTATGTCCACCATGCCGGCAACTCCTCCGGCATCGTCGATGGCGCGAGCGCCGTCCTGCTCGGCTCCAGGGCCGGCGGCGAGAGCATGGGTCTGAAGCCGCGCGCCCGCATCAAGGCTTTCGCCAATATAGGCTCCGATCCCGCGCTGATGCTGACGGGGCCTGTCGACGTGACCGAGAAGCTGTTGAAACGATCAGGCATGCGCCTTTCCGACATCGACCTCTTCGAGCTCAACGAAGCCTTCGCCGCCGTGGTGCTGCGCTACATGCAGGCCTTCGAGATCGACCACGACAGGATCAACGTCAACGGCGGCGCCATCGCCATGGGCCATCCGCTCGGCGCCACCGGCGCCATGATCCTCGGCACCGTGCTGGACGAGCTGGAGCGCCGCGACCTCAACACCGCGCTGGTAACGCTCTGCATCGGCGCCGGCATGGGTACGGCAACGGTTATCGAAAGGGTCTGACGGGATCCAACCCTCCCCCTTATGGGGAGGGTCGAGCAAAGCGAGGGGAGGGGGCGAAAACCCCTCCCCAACCCCTCACCACAAGGGGGAGGGGCTTTAGCGCCAAAGAATTCAGGGAGAGGAATTCCCAAGATGAGCACCTACACCAATTTCACGCTTGAAACCGACGCCGACGGTATTGCCCTCGTCACCTGGGATATGCCCGGCAAATCGATGAACGTCTTCACCGAGGAGGTGATGGACGAGCTCGATGCCATCATCGACGCCACGGTTGCCGACAGCGCCGTCAAGGGTGTCGTCATCACCTCGGGCAAGTCTTCCTTCTCCGGCGGCGCCGACCTTTCGATGATCCGGTCGATGTTCAGCCTCTACCAGGACGAGAAGACCAAGAGCCCGCAGACGGCGGCGCAGAAGCTTTTTGATCTGGTCGGCCGCATGACCGGCCTTTTCCGCAAGCTCGAAACATCGGGCAAGCCCTGGGTCTCCGCCATCAACGGCACCTGCATGGGCGGCGCTTTCGAAATGTCGCTCGCCTGCCACGGCCGCGTCGCCTCCAATGCCAAGGGCGTCAAGATCGCGCTGCCTGAGGTAAAGGTCGGCATCTTCCCCGGCGCCGGCGGCACCCAGCGCGTGCCGCGGCTGGCGAACGCCCAGGATGCGCTGCAGATGATGACGACAGGCCAATCGCTGACCGGCTCCCGCGCCAAGGCGATGAACCTCGTGCATCAGGTGGTCGAGCCGGACCAGCTCATTCCCGCCGCCAGGCAGATGATCAAGGACGGCCTGAAGCCCGTCGCCCCCTGGGACGAGAAGGGCTACAAGGCGCCGGGCGGCGGCATCTGGACACCGGCCGCAGCCCAGCTCTGGCCGGCCGCGCCCGCTATCCTGCGCAGGGAAACATCGGGCAATTATCCGGCGGCACTCGCCATTTTGAAATGCGTCTATGAAGGCCTGCAGGTGCCTTTCGATACCGGCCTGAAGATCGAGCAGCGCTATTTCACCGAGGTGCTGCAGACCCGCGAAGCCTTCGCGATGATCCGCTCGCTGTTCATCTCCATGCAGGAACTCGGCAAGGGCGCCCGCCGCCCGGTGGGCCACCCCAAGGCGGAGCTGAAACATGTCGGCGTCGTCGGCGCCGGCTTCATGGGCGCCTCGATCGCCTATGTCACGGCCGTTGCCGGCATTCCGGTCACGCTGATCGACCGCGACATCGAGGCCGCCTCCAAGGGCAAGGTCGTCTGCGAAGGCCTGGTCAAGGATTCGGTCAGTAAGGGTCGTCTTACGCAGGACGAGGCGCTCGCACTGCTTTCCCGCATCACACCCTCGGCCGATTACGCCGATCTCGCCACGGCCGGCCTCGTCATCGAGGCGGTGTTCGAGGATCGCGAAGTGAAGAAAGCTGTTATCGAGGCGGTCGAAGCCGTGCTGCCCGAAGGCGCGATCTTTGCCTCCAACACCTCGACCCTGCCGATATCGGGGCTGGCGAAGAATTCGAAGCGCCCGGCCGATTTCATCGGCATCCATTTCTTCTCGCCCGTCGAGAAGATGATGCTGACCGAGGTCATCCTCGGAGCCGAAACCGGCGACAGGGCGCTGGCTGTTGCGCTCGATTATGTCGCCGCCATCAAGAAGACGCCGATCGTCGTCAACGACACCCGCGGCTTCTTCGTCAATCGCTGCGTCTTCGGCTATATCAACGAAGCCTATGACATGCTGATCGAAGGCGTGCCGGCCGTCATGATCGAGAATGCCGCCAAGATGGCCGGCATGCCGGTCGGCCCGCTGTCGCTCAACGATGAAGTCGCCATCGACCTCTCGCTGAAAATCCTGAAAGCCGCGGTCGCCGACCTCGGCGAGAAAGCCGTCGATCCCAGGCATATGGAACTCGTGTCCCGCATGGTGGAAAAGGAGGGCCGCTTGGGCCGCAAGAACGCCAAGGGCTTCTACGACTACCCGCCGAAACCGGCCAAGAAGTCGCTCTGGCCCGATCTCAAGACCTTCTACCCGCAGAAGAAGGCCGATGAGGTCGACGTCACCATCCTCAAGCAGCGCTTCCTCGTCACCATCGCGCTCGAAGCCGCCCGCACCGTGGAAGAAGGCATCGTCACCGATCCCCGCGAAGCCGATGTCGGCTCAATCCTCGGCTTCGGCTTCGCGCCTTATACGGGTGGCGCGCTGAGCTATATCGACGGCATGGGCGCGAAGGCTTTCGTGGAATTATGCGAAACGTTGGCCGCTGCTTACGGAGCGCACTTCAACCCGACGCCGCTGCTGAAGGATATGGCCGCCAAGGGCGAGACTTTTTATGGTCGGTTCGATCCCTATGCGAAGATAGGGGCGGCGGCTTAGGCATCCGCATCTTGCCGTGCGGCGCCCCTCATCCGCCTGCCGGCACCTTCTCCCCGCAAGTGGCGGGGAGAAGGGGATATGCCGCCAACTTCTCCGTCCCCACCCACCTCTCGCAGGGCACGTCCCCTCGCCCCGTTCACGGGGAGAGGGTTAGGGTGAGGGGCAGGTATCCGCATGAACGGAAGCGCTAATCCCATTTTTCCCCCGTCGCGGCCTTGCCCCGGACACAATTTCCCATTACATCCCACCCATCGATCTTGCTAGATGAACTTTGAAACGGCGCTTGCGTCGTTCCTGGCGAACTTCCTCCAAAATCGGTTTTCATCGCCGCTCGGGTCTTTGCCTGGGCAGCATTCTTCTATGAACGATTCGAAAAGGATATCGTCATGAGCACTGGTACCGTAAAGTGGTTCAACGCAACCAAGGGCTTCGGCTTCATTCAGCCGGATGACGGCGCAGCCGACGTTTTTGTCCACATCTCCGCCGTCGAGCGCGCTGGCATGCGCGATCTCCAGGATGGCCAGAAGCTGTCTTACGAGCTCGTCCGCGACAACAAGTCGGGCAAGATGTCGGCAGACCGCCTCCAGGCGGCCTAAGCTTTCAAAGCTTTGAATATCATCTCCGGATCGTGACCACGGATGTACCGGCACGGTTCGTCGAGATGAAAGGGAAGGTCGGGTTGCCCCGGCCTTTTTTCGTTTTTGGCCGTTGATTTTCTCAGCCGCGGGACGCCTCGCCGGCCTCCAGCATCTGCATGGCCCGCGCCATCACCGCCCGCGCCGCATCGAGTTCGGCCGGCGTGAAGGCGGCGCCGAGCCCGTCGGCCCATCCGGCCTGGGCGATCTCGATCGCGCCGAGCCGCATCGCCCCTTCTTCCGTCAGCCGCACCAGCTTGGCGCGTTGATGCTGCGGATTGCCGGCATAGGCGATCAGCCCTTCACCCTCCAGCAGATCGGCAAGCCGCTGCACGCCCTGGCGGGCGACGCCGAGCACGCGGGCGACCTGCGCCACCGACATGTCGCCGCGCCTTGCCGCGGCCAGCACCTGCCAGCGCGCGCTGGTCTGTCCCGCAGGCATTGCCAGCTGGTCGCCGGCCGCCGTCAGATGGCCGGCGAGGCGAAGTGCCGTGATCGCGAAAGCGGAAAAGGCATCCCCCTCCATGGTCCGCTCCGGTCGATTTTGTTTGACAACATGTTGTCCATTTTGTATGTCGCTCATAGTGACAACATATTGTCATATCTCGACGCCAGACACAACGCCCAAGGAGGAGAGCGCCATGAAGAAAACCTACAAGGGAAGCTGCCATTGCGGCAAAGTGCATTACGAGGTGGATGTGGACCTCGAAGAAGGCACCGGCCGCTGCAATTGTTCGATCTGCAGCAAGCGCCGCTATTGGGGTGCGACCGTCAAGCCGGAGGATTTCCGGCTGATGTGCGACCCGGCGGAAGCCAGCGACTACCAGTTCAACACGATGAGCGTTCATCACCGCTTCTGCCGCACCTGCGGCGTGCACGCCTATGGCGACGGTTATATCGAACAGATCGGCGGCGCCTATGTCTCGATCAACATCGCCTGCCTCGACGATATCACGCCTGAGGAACTCGCAGCCTTGTCGATCCGTTACTTTGACGGCAGGCACGATGCCTGGTGGAACGAACCGGTGGTGACGAGTTATCTCTAATCCATGTAGGATCGTCGTCCTCTCGTTCGTCCTTTGCCCATAACGGAAAAGGAGAACGGCCGTGAAAGATGAAGCGAAAGCCAGGATCGAGGAAGAGGCGATCATCGCCATGCTGATGATGCGCGCGAGCGCGCTGGGCGAAAAGAATGCCAAGGACGCGCTGGCCTACGAGAGCGAGGATTCCGTCGAATTTTCGCTGGCGCCGCCGCTCGTCTATTACGGCAAGGACGAGGCGGGCCTGCAGGCCTGGTTCGATACCTGGGAAAGCCCGATCGGCGGTGATGTGCGCGATGCCAAGCTGACGGTCGGCGAGGATGTCGCGTTCTGGAGCGGCCTCACGCGCATGACCGGGACCAAGACCGACGGCACCGAGGTCGATCTCTGGTTCCGCCAGACCCTCGGCCTGGTCAAGGAAGACGGCCGCTGGTTGGTTGCCCACCAGCACGCCTCGGTACCCTTCGCCATGGATGGCAGCGGCAGGGCGCTATTCGATCTGAAACCCTGAGCAGGACTTTGAATGGCCTGCGCGCTGTTTAAATGGCAATCGCCGTTTCCTCTTTCGCGGTGCGGATCACCATCATGGTCACGAAGCGCATGACATTGGTCTGTTCCCGAAACAGCCGGTCGCACAGCTCCTCATATTCCGACATGTCGCGCAGGTGAAGGAACAGGATGACATCCGCCCCGCCGGTGACGGAATAGGCTCTCGAGACGGCATCCTCGGCGCTTGCAAGGTCCAGGAAGCGGCGCATGTGCTGTTCGCCGTGGGCCTTCAGCTCCACCGTCACGAAGGCTTTCAACACGCGTCCGGCCTTTGCCGGATTGAGAATGGCGACAATGCGGTCGATCAGGCCTGACCCGCGCAATCGGCGAACCCGCCGCAGGCAGCTGGATGGCGACAGCGCCACCGCCTCGGCCATCTCGACATTGGTTTTGGATGCGTCGCGCTGAAGAAGCATCAGCAGCTTTTTGTCGATACGGTCCATTGCGGCGTCCCTTCGTTGGGAGTCACTATGCAATAAAATTGCATGAAGGTGCAATAATTGACCGAAAATGCGAGCGGGCTCGGCCTATCGTCACGGGCAACCTCAAGGAGCCCTCCAATGGCTGTTATCCCAGCACGCGCAGGCGCTTTTCGCCATGCCGGCTTCCGTCATTACTGGATTGCCCGTTTCCTCGCCAGCTTCTCCGCCCAGATCATCGGCGTGTCGGTGGGCTGGCAGGTCTATGACATCACGCGCGACCCCTTCGATCTCGGCATTGTCGGCCTGACGCTGTTCCTGCCCGCTTTCCTGCTCGTTCTCGTGACCGGCGCCGTCGCCGACCGCTTCAACCGCGCGCTGATCATGACGGTCTGCATCGCAGGCGAGGGGCTATGCGCGCTGGCCTTGCTCGCGTTCACCATGATGGGGGAGCAAGGAGTGATGCCGATCTTCTCCACGCTCGTCGTGCTCGGCACGCTGCGCGCCTTCTTCGGGCCGGCGCAGCAATCGTTGATGCCCAGCCTCGTGCCGGCGGACGATTTGGCGAGCGCCATCGCCTGGGGCACGTCCTCCTGGCAGATCGCCACCGTGTCGGGGCCGGTCGCCGGCGGCCTGCTTTACGGCATCTCGCCGGAGGCGGCCTACATCACCTCTTTTATGTTGCTCGCCTTTGCGACGGCAATGTGCATCCGTGTCCCGGCACGCGGGCGCATCGCCAGGGAAAGACCGAGCCTGGAGACCGTGGTTGCCGGCTTCCGCTACATCTGGAAGGAGAAGATCGTGCTTGGCGCCATCTCCTTCGATCTTTTCGCCATGCTGCTCGGTGGCGCCTCGGCGCTGCTGCCGGTCTATGCGCGAGATATCCTCACTGTCGGCCCGTGGGGGCTCGGCCTTCTGCGCGCCGCACCCGGCATCGGCTCGATCCTGGTGGCGGCCTTCCTGCTGCGCCATCCCGTGAAAGACCATGCCGGCGTGATCATGTTCGTCTGCGTCGCCCTGGTCGGCTTCTTCATCGCCGTGTTCGGCGCCTCGACGGAGGTCTGGCTGTCGGTGCTGGCGCTCGGCCTGATGGGCGGTTTCGACATGGTGAGCGTCTATATCCGCGAGACCCTGATCCAGCTCCGGACACCCGACGCCGTGCGTGGCCGTGTCAACGCGGTGAACATGGTATTCGTCGGCGCCTCGAACGAGCTCGGCGAATTCCGCGCCGGCATCTCGGCCTGGGCTTTTGGGGCCGTGCCGGCGGTGATTGTCGGCGGCGCGGCGACGATCGGGGTGTCGGCTTTGTGGTGGTACTGGTTTCCGCAATTGCGCAAGGCGAGGCATTTGCAGGGACGAACGTAAGTCTCAGGCTACACTCTCCGCCAGCTTCCGCCTGTCGGCGCGAAGGCCGATCATTCCGACGCCCATCAGCAGCAGGATCGCCGTCGCGTAAATATCCGTCGTCAGCGCGTAGCCGGCCGATTTTGCCAGGAAGCCGGCAAGGATCGCCGGCAGGCTGAAGGCGAGATAGCTCTGGACGTAGAAGGCCGACAGCAGGCCGGCCCGCTCATCCGCCTTGGCAAGCGGCATGATGGTGCCGATCGAGCCGAGGAAATTGGTGCCGAAACCGGCGCCGGTGAAGACCGTGCCGATCAGCAGCAGCGGCACATTGGCAAGATGCACGCCGGCAACGACCGTCAGGATGCCGAGCGTCTTGGCCGACACGCCGAAGCCGAGATTGGCCGGGGCCGACCTGCCGCGCCTGAGATAGACGGCAATCGCCCCGCTCGCCATCAATGCGGTGACGACGGCCCCGCCGGTCAGCGGCGCCTTGCTGCCGGTCGTGCTGGCGACCAGCGACGGCACCAGCGAGAGATAGAAACCGGCAAGCGTCCAGTTGGCGATGTTGATCGGTGTGATCAGCGAGAGCGGCCGCTTCACCTGCGGCGGGATCGAGATCCGCGGCATCAGCGAGGCCAGCGCCCCCGGCCTGGTGCCGCCGGTCTCGCGCGTCAGCCAGATGGCGATCGCCTGCAGCGTGAAGGCGGCAAACAGCAGCGCATAGATCAGATGCATCGGGAAGGGGCCGTATTGGATCAGGGCGCTGGTGCCGACGGCGCCGACCGCCATGCCGCAAAGCGGCGCGATCGAATTGACGATCTGCCCCTTCGCCCGGTCGACATCGACAAGGGCCGCGCCGAGCGAGGCGCCGGCAATGCCGGTTGCCAGCCCCTGCACGATCCGCGCCGCAATCAGCCAGCCGGGACCGCTGGCGATGACGAAGAGGCCCATGGCGGCGATTTCGAGCAGCAGCGCGAAAAAGATCACCGGCTTGCGGCCGAGATGGTCGGAGATCGAGCCGGTGGTCAGGAGCGCTGCCAGCAGCGCGAAGGCATAGACCGCAAAGATCACCGTGATCAGCACCGGCGAGACGGAGAAGTTTTCCTGGTAGATCCGGTAGAGCGGCGTCGGTGCGGCCGAGGCGCCGAAGAAGGTGGCGAGCGTCAGCGCATGAAAGCCGATCGAGGGGCGCGGCGACTTCTCTGTGGATTTGACTGCGGCGACCATATATAAGCCCCTTAAAGCTAAGTCATTGCGTTAGCTTATGTAGAGCAGGCATATCGTAAAAGCAAATTCTTTGCATTAATGACTCTGTCAAAGATTTTGAACTACCAAAGCATGTCGCGCAAAAGTGTGCAGCGGTTTTGCGACAACGACATGCGTAAAACAAAGACCTAAAGCGCGATGAGCGAATCCGAAGGATCGCGACGCGCTTTAGCATTAGGGGAGTGGGTCGGGGTGGGCGCATGACAGTGAAAGAGAATCTCCGTCCGGGCGGCAGAAGCGCCAGGGTCCAGGCATCGGTGCACAAGGCGGTCCGCGAGCTGATGGCCGAGATGAACCGTGGCGACGTGACGATCCCGCTGATCGCCGGCAAGGCGGGTGTGACGCCCTCGACCATCTACCGCCGCTGGGGCGATCTGCAGGAGCTTTTCGCCGATGTCGCCGTCGAGCGGCTGCGGCCGGATATGGAGCCGGTCGATATCGGCACCGGCAAGGCCGATCTCGAGGCCTGGGCCGAGCAATATGCCGAGGAAATGTCCTCCGGCCCGGGCCGCGAGATGATCCGCGACGTGCTGGCGGCGCAAGCTGGCGCCAATGCCGGCAAATGCTGCGAATATACCCGCCAGCAGGTCGATGTCATCGCCGAAAGGGCGAAGGCTCGCGGCGAGGCTTTCCCTGCTGTCGACCTCGTCATGGACCGGGTGGTGGCGCCGATCATGTACCGCATCCTGTTCGGCGACGTGCCGAACGGGGCACGCGTGCGCGATCTCGTCTCGCAGGTCATGCGCATGAAGGATTGAAAATTCTATTCGGCGGCTGTGCGCTTGAGGCCGGAAATCTGGGTGATATAGGCGCGCAGTGCTGCCGGGCGCACCGGCTTGTGCTGAACGGCGATGCCGTGCCGCTCGGCCTCGCTGCGCACCTCCAGCGTGCGGTCGGCGGTGATCAGCAAAGCCGGGATATCGGCGCCGAATTGCTGGCGCAGATGCAGGATCGCGGCAATGCCGGTGCCGTCGCCGAGGTGATAATCGGCGATGGCGAGATCGGGCGGCCCGTCACCACAGTCGATGGCGGTGACGCCGGCAAGCGAATCCACCACCTCGACCTCGCAGCCCCAGCCGCTGATCAACAGCCGCATGCCTTCGAGGATCTTCGGCTCGTTGTCGATGCAGAGGATCTTCAGGCCGCGCAACGGCTGCGCCGGGCGCTCGGCGGGGATGATCGCCGCCGCAGCCCCTGCCTGCCTGGAGACGTCGAGCGGCATGAGGATGCGGAATTCCGTGCCCTTGCCATGTGTCGAATGCAGCTCGACCGGATGGTTGAGCACGCGCGCGATGCGGTCGACGATCGACAGGCCGAGCCCGAGGCCGGAGGCGGTTTTCGCCCCTTCGTCCAGCCGCGCGAATTCCTTGAACACGGTGCGGAATTTCGATGGAGGAATGCCGATGCCCGAATCCATCACCTGGATGATCACCTGGTTGCCGCGCCGGCGCGCGCCGACCAGCACCTTGCCTGAAATCGTGTATTTGATGGCGTTGGACACCAGGTTCTGCACCAGCCGGCGCAGAAGATTGGGGTCGGAACGAACCCGCAGCGATGTCGGCATCACCACCAGCTTCAGCTGCTTTTCACGGGCGATCGGCGCGAAATCGGTCTCGATGCGCTTGAGCAGGTCGGAGAGTGCGACGGTCGCAAGCCGCGGCCGCATGGCGCCGGTGTCGAGCCTGGATATATCGAGCACGGCGCCGAGAATGGTCTCGACCGATTCCAGCGCCGAATCGATGTTGCGCACGATCGGGCTGTTGTCGGACTGCGCCATGCGCTCGACCAGTGCCGAGGAATAGAGCCGGGCGGCATTGAGCGGCTGCAGGATGTCGTGGCCGGCGGCGGCGAAGAAACGCGTCTTGCCGATATTCGCCTCGTCGGCGGCCGCGCGCGCCTCGCCGAGTTCGCGGTTGACGCGGGTAAGCTCTGCCGTGCGTTCGGCGACGCGCTGCTCCAGCGTCTCGTTGGCCTGTTTCAGCGCCTGGTCGGCGCTCACACGCTGGGTAATGTCGGTGAAGGTTGCGACGATGCCCTTGTCCGGCATGGCGTTGGAGCGCACTTCGATGATCCGCTCGCCGCCGCCGAGCACCAGCGCGAAGGGCTTGTCGAGCGTCAGGAAATGCCGCACCGTCTGGTTGAGATCGCCGGGCGCGATGTCGCCGCGCTGGCTGAGGATGGTGACGATATCGGACAGGGGAAAGCCGACCTGGCCGGCATTCTCCGGCAGATCGAGCAATTGCCGGAAGCGGCGGTTCCAGATCGTCAGCCGGTTGGAACTGTCGAAGACGGCAATACCCTGGTCCATCTGCGAAAGGGCGGTCTGCAGCATGTCCTGGTTATATTGCAGCGCTTCGCTTGCCTGGTCGAGCAGCCAGGCGGTGTCGGAAGAGGCATCCTCGATCTTCTGCAGGATCAGCGAAAGAACCAGCCGCGCCGAGGACGAGCCGATGGCGCTGCCGAGCAGCTGCTCGCTGAAATGGATGAGCGCCATGTCGGCCGGCTGCTCGTCCTCCAGCTTGCGGCCGGAGGTTTGCTCGTAGGTCGTGAACGAACGCTGCATGCGCTCCTCGCCGAGATAGCGCGAGATTGCCGCCTTGAGATCGCCGACGCTGATGCGGGTCTTCCAGCCGCGGGTGGCAAATTGCGAGCGGGAGTGCCGCTTGACGAAGATGCCGGCCTGGATGCGCTCCAGCGGCCTGGCATTGCGGGTGAGCGAGCCGACGACGAAGAAGGCGGTGTTGACGAGCAGGCTCATCACGGTCGCATTCACAAGCGGATCGGCGTCCGGCCCGCTGAACAATGTCGTGCCGGGAAAGATGAAGCCGAGCACGGCGCTTGCCACATGCGAATAGTCGGGACCGCCGAGCGAGGGCAGGAACAGCAGGTAGATCCAGGTGACGAAGCCGGAGGAAAGCCCGAGGATCGCGCCGCGCGCATTTGCCCGCCGCCAGATCAGCCCGCCGAACAGCGCCGGGGCGATCTGGGCGATCGCCGCAAAGGAAAGAAGGCCGATCGAGGCAAGGCCGGCGGTGCTGTCGGTCGAGCGGTAATAGGCATAGCCGAGCAGCAGGACGGCGAAGATGGCGCTGCGGCGGATATTGAGCAGCGTCTTGGCGAAATCGTCGCGCTGGCTGGCGCGGCCGGCGAGTTTGCGCCTGAGGAAGATCGGCATGATGATGTCGTTCGACACCATGATCGACAGCGCCACGGAATCGACGATGACCATCGCCGTTGCGGCCGAGAAACCGCCGATGAAGGTGATCAGCGAAACCAGCGGCATCTGCCCGGCAAGCGGCAGCGACAGCATGTAGAGATCGGCATTGCCGGCGCCGCCGAAGGTCAGCAGCCCGCCGATCGCCACCGGCAGCACGAAGAGATTGATGGCGACGAGATAGGTGGGAAACAGGAAGCCCGCGAGCTTCAGCTGTTTCGGCGTGCGGTTTTCGACGACCGTCACGTGGAATTGCCGCGGCAGCATGATGATCGCGAAGGCCGACAGCAGGATCAGCGTGATCCAGCGGCTGATCGGCGTGTGGTAATTGAGCGCCGACATGACCAGTTCGTTGTCGACGGTCTTCTGCCAGAGATCGACCGGACCGTCGAACAGGAACCAGATGACGCAGACGCCCGCCGTCAGGAAGGCGACGAGCTTGACGACGGATTCCATCGAGACGGCGAGGATGAGGCCGTCCTGATGTTCCGTCGCATCCGTATGCCGCGTGCCGAACATGACGGCAAAGCAGGCCAGCACCAGCGTTGCGATCAGCGGCAGGTCGAGGAAATAGAGGTTGCCGCTGCCGATGCCGTAATCGGACGGGTTGACCATGGCGCTGACGGTGCTCGAGATCGCCTTGAGCTGCAGCGCAATGTAGGGAATGGTGCCGATGAGCGAGATCAGCGCGACGATCATCGCGACCGTCGAGTTCTTGCCGTAGCGGGCGGCGATGAAATCGGCGACCGAGGTGAGCTTTTCCGCCTTGGCGAGCTCGATGATGCGGCGAAGCACCGGCATGCCGAGCGTGAAGACCAGGATCGGCCCGATATAGATGCCGGCAAATTCCAGGCCGCGCTGGGCGGCCAGCCCGACGCTGCCGAAATAGGTCCAGGAGGTGCAGTAGATCGCCAGGCTCAGCGCATAGACGACAGGCCATCCGCCCTCGAGCGCGCCCGGGCTGCGGTCTAGCATGCCCGGGCGGCGGGTCTTGCGGTCGCCATAGCTTGCCACGGCGAACAGCAAAAGCAGATAGCCTAAGGCAGACGCGAATATGACCCAGCCTGGAAGCATTGACCCTCCGCCGGCGGAAAACCCGCCGGAACCTCCCGCAACATCGGTGAGCTTAAGTCATTTCAGGCGCTTTGAAAATTGCCCCCGCCTAGGCCTTAAGTCAAAGACCGGGGAGGCTCCGGCGAATAATTGCGATTTACGATTGATTAATTGCAATGAAGATGTAGCTAATAAAAACAATCGCATATCTTTGAAAGACCTCTAGGGGAGACGGATCCGATGCTCAATGAGTTCAAGGCCTTTATCGCTCGCGGCAATGTCATGGATCTTGCGGTCGGCGTCATCATCGGCGGCGCCTTCGGCGGCATCGTCAAATCGCTGGTCGACGACATCATCATGCCGATCGTCGGCGCCGTCTTCGGCGGCTTCGATTTCTCGAATTATTTCATTGCGCTGTCGTCGAAGGTCACCGAGACGTCGCTCGCCGCCGCCCGTGCGCAGGGCGCGGTCTTTGCCTATGGCAGTTTCCTCACCGTGCTCATCAACTTCCTCATTCTCGCCTGGATCATCTTCCTGATGGTCAAGGGCGTGAACACCCTGCGCCTCCAGGTCGAGCGCCAGGAAAAGGCCAAACCGGAAGAACTGCCCCCGCCACCGGCAGACGTCCAGCTGCTGACGGAAATCCGCGACCTGCTGGCCAAGCGCCCGACGGTTTGATCCGGGCGGGGGCTCTGAGCGGATGGCTGCCCCTCATCCGCCTGCCGGCACCTTCTCCCCGCTCGCGGGGCGAAGGGGATATGCCGCAACCTCTCCGTCCCCCACCAGCGTCTCGCAGGGCACGTCCCCTCTCCCCGTTTTTACGGGGAGAGGGTTAGGGTGAGGGGCAGATCACACGGCAGGCCATCGCTATCAGACTGACGTAACGACGAGTGGCTCGACCCCCGGTAAGGTTAGGATGAGGGGCAGCCGGCCCGGCTCATTCATCACGAAAATCGATGTGCCATCACTGGATATCATGAGATTTGCCGGCGCAAATCCTCTATGAAGGCGGAAACCGGAGATATGCATGTCGATCGTGAGCAGCCTCAGCCCGCGCGCCGTCACGGCGCCCGAAAGCGGGATCGTTGAAGTCGTCAATTATGCCCGTGGCCGCGAGGGCCTGCTGCCGCTCTGGGTGGGGGAAGGCGACCTGCCGACGCCGGATTTCATCAACAGGGCGGCGATGGATGCGCTGGCTGCCGGCGAGACATTCTACACCTGGCAGCGCGGCATTCCCGAGCTTCGCCAGGCGCTGTCGGATTATTACGCCAGGCATTTCGGCATCCGGCTTCCCGTCGAGCATTTCTATGTCACCGGCTCCGGCATGCAGGCGATCCAGATCGCCGTGCAGGCGCTGACCGCGCCGGGCGACGAACTCGTCTATCTCACCCCGGCCTGGCCGAACATCGCCGCCGCCCTCGACATATCGGGTGCGCGCTCCGTCAGCGTCGAGTTACGGTTCGAAGGCGGTAAATGGCAGATCGATCTTGACCGGGTCGAATCGGCGATCACGCCGAAGACCAGGGGCATCTTCATCAACACGCCGTCGAACCCGACCGGCTGGACGGCGACGAAGAAGGATCTCGGCGATATCCTGGCGCTTGCCCGCAAGCACGACCTCTGGATCATGGCGGATGAAATCTACGCCCGCTATTATTTCCCCGGCGGCCGCGCGGCCTCTTTCCTCGACGTGATGGAGCCGGATGACAAGATCATCTTCGTCAATTCCTTCTCGAAGAACTGGTCGATGACCGGCTGGCGCGTCGGCTGGATCGTCGCACCCCCGGAAACCGGGCAGGTGCTCGAAAACCTCATCCAGTATTCGACCTCGGGTGTCGCGCAGTTCATGCAGAAGGGCGCCGTCGCGGCCCTCGATCAGGGCGACGATTTCGTCGCTGCCAATATCGCCAAGGCGACCCGCTCCCGCGATATTCTCTGCGACGCGCTGATCGCCACCAACCGCGTCGAGACGCTGAAGCCTGATGGCGCGCTCTATGCCTTCCTGAAGATCGACGGCGTCACCGACAGCCGCCGGGCAGCGCTCGACATCGTCGACAAGACAGGCGTCGGCCTTGCCCCTGGAACCGCTTTCGGCCCCGGCGGCGAACTCTTCCTGCGCGCCTGCTTCCTGCGCGATCCCAGCCAGGTAGCGATCGCGGCCGAGCGTCTTTGCGACTATATTCTCAAGCTCTGACGGCGATCGGCTTTGAAGCGCGAACAAGCACGGCCGGGTCGATTTTGTGCCAAAATTGCGGGATCGATAAAACTGTAGCAAAGCCCGAAATCCGCCTCTAACCACGACTACAAACATACCCGTCCAAAAGCCTGCAAACGGCCATCCGATAAGAAAATTGGAAAGAAAAACCGCGCCTGATGCCCCTGTCTTAAAAAAATAAAGCAGGGAATGCGGGACATGGCGGTTTTGGTGACAGGCGGGGCCGGTTATATCGGCAGTCACATGGTTTGGACGCTGCTCGATGCGGGAGAGGATGTGGTCGTGATCGACCGCCTCTCCACGGGCTTTCGCTGGGCGGTGGCGCCGGCGGCGCGTTTTTACCTCGGCGACGTCGCTGATCCCGACATACTGAAGAAGATCTTCATCGAAAATGACATCGAGGCGATCATCCATTTCGCCGGTTCTGCGGTCGTCCCTGTCTCTGTCAGCGATCCGCTCTCCTATTACGACAACAATTCCGGCAAGACCCGGGCGCTTCTCAGCGCCTCGATCAAGGCCGGCATCCGCCACTTCGTCTTCTCCTCGACAGCGGCCGTCTACGGTCAGCAGAAGACAGACCTGCCGGTGAA
>Ga0307515_10013104_pt1 | contig 15521 bp, 8 predicted proteins | sample 17_EM_MG_FD_194513 | JGI IMG/M metagenome (GOLD analysis project Ga0307515, IMG submission 194513) | Populus trichocarpa ectomycorrhiza microbial communities from riparian zone in the Pacific Northwest, United States - 17_EM | ecosystem: Host-associated > Plants > Roots > Unclassified | place... | reverse complement strand
CTTAGTTGCTTAGTTAATATATATACAGAGCAGAATAGGATTTAGGTAGTAGTCCTAGCAGAACTTAGCAGGATTTAGTAGAACTTAGTAGAATATAGCAGAATGTAGTAAGTTACCGTTAAATTGCCGTAGATTGCTATTAGATTGCCATCTCGTAGTTAGTCTTTAGTTACTAAGTTAGTGGAAACAGGTAGACGTGTATAAGGTATTTTAGGGGTGTCCCGTAATAATAAAGACCTTAGCTCTACTTATTTAGGCTAAAGTCTTATTAAGTAGGGGAAGCAGATAGCGGTCCTTGCGGGTTATATTATTTAGCTTATAGTAATTAATATAGAAGTAAAGTCCTCTATTTAGCTTTTTAATAAAGAGAATAGGTAAGGTAAAAGGGGCTTAGCTGGGCTTAATAAAGCCCTTATTTAGGTTATCAATAAGACACTACTTTATAGCCTATAATTTAGTAATAAACTACTTATAAAGGGGGCTAAAGCTAAGGGTATTTTCCTTGCCCTGCTTAATTTCGATCTTATAGTTATATAGTTAGTAAGGTAGAAGTATATTAAATACTACTTTAGAGAATACATCCTTAAATTTCTGGTATTAATAGGGTAGCTTTTATTCTACTAGTTCCTTATCTATAATCTCGCTTTCTTATCTACTAAGCTTACTTTTCTTTTCCTTAATTATTTAATTAATTTTATATAAGCTTATTGTAAAGGCGACGGTATTAGGCTAAACCAAGTTTTAATAGAATCCTACGGCACTAATATAGTAGATAGTAACTAGTAGGAGGTCTGCTAGTTTTCTTATAGCTGTTTTCTAAACCGTATTTTGCAGTTTAGGGTTTATAATCTTTTTTTAGCTCCTATTCTGTCTTCCGCAGGTTATCCCTCTAATTTATTAGTTTAGTATAACGTCCAACATCCCTTACTATTCTTCGTGGCTATATAGGGCCTAAGCTCTCCATAGGGGGCTTTTTTAGGTCATTACTAACTTCCTAGGTCTTTAATGCGGGTGGCGTAACATAGGTAGTCTAGGGGCGATATAGTATATAAATCTATTACAAATTAAGCTATATATCTTTCTTAAAGGCCTAGTCCCTACGTATAGTATTAGCCTAGTAAATAGTATTAATTTAAGGCCATATAAGGTTTTCTATTATAATACTAATTTCTTTTATAAAGGAAGGGGTTAAGGGTAGAATTTTGGGCTAAATAAGCCGTTTACTCTATACGTTAAGTTATAAGCCTAAATAGGCTAGCTATTTTCGCCTTAAGATTATATTATAGCTACCTAGGTCCGTAATAAGGAAGGGGATATTATACTACCTTCATCTATTAATACGGAGGTAAATCCGCAAGATAGTCGTAATAGGTGGCCCTATCCGCCCATTATACCCACGGATAGGAATTAGTTTAGGCAGTTCTTTAATAGGTATATTAGAAAGTTAGCCAGCTTTATAGCATACTAGGTATTTATTAAGGTAAAGGTATTTACTCTAAAGTTAGCTAAAGTAAAGGTTAAAACTTAGTATTTATTACGGAATAAAGTATAAGGGATAGTATAGCTTCTTCTATTAACTAGCTAACCTAGATTAACATCTAATATATTAATCCCTTTTAACCCTAAAGAGGAGTCTTCCTCTAAGGTTCCTCTTTTTCTAACTCTGTATTATCCTTCTAGATTAATAAAACCTTATCCGCTTTTACGTTTATTAGGTAATTCTTTATATAGTAGCCTTTCTAACTATAAAAAAAGTAAGCTCCTTAATTACTAAGGGCCTATATATAGGCTAAGCATTCGCTAGACCTATAGTAGGACTAACTATATAGCTAGCTGCTAAATTAGCGGCAGGCTATACGGGTAGTGCTATAGGGGTTACTAATTGTACTAGGGAATTGCGAGCCGTTCTTATATTACTTATAGTCTAATTTAAAGGGTTTCTAGCTTTATACCGTTTAGCGCATACCTTAATTCGATAGAGGCCTTAGTTAATAGCTAAACACTAATCTATAAGTTCCTTTAGCATCTATATAATAGTAAAAACTAGTAATACGGCTCGCTATAAGTCTATAGTAAGCTTATTAAATAGGTCTAGTATTAAATCTTTCTAAGGAATTTAAGCCTAGCTAGCTAGGTGCAAAAAGCGGGTCTAAAAGGCTAAGAAAGTCTCTATCGTTTTTATATTTAGGCTTTTATAATTAAGTTAGGCGTTTTATACTTTAAAGGGGTCCTTATAAATAAAAGACAGGTAAACAATTATCTCTTCTTTAAAGAGGAAGGGATCTGCCGAGTCCTATATATATCGCGGACGTAGGTGCGTCTATATATCCCTACCAGTACGGCTAAAGACGTAGGCCATTTTAGCCTAAGTAGTAAGGAAGTAATCCGTATTAACTTTAAGCTTATCCTATAATTAAAGCTTCTAATTATTAAATATAGGGTTAGTTCTATTATAGCGACTTAGTTAATTAAAGTATAAGCGCTATAAAGAACATATACAAGCCTATATAATTAGTAGTCTATAGACCCGGATATTAAGATAAGGAGTAAAAGGTAAAAAAGGACACGTCTATATATATATGCTAAGGCTTAAGCGAGCCCCCTAACTAGATCCGTTACGGTGCCGTAATAGGTTCCGTCTATACGTAATAGGGGGTCCATAACCTTCGCGGACCGCAACAATGCTAATACTATATATTAGGCTCGGGCCTTAAGGACTATAGTAAGTCTCTAGGTATTTAATAACTCTTTATTAAGTATAGGGGGTTCTCTAGCTTTAAGCAGCTCTTAAAGTTATTTAATTTCGGTATTAGCAACTATAAGCTCTACCTAAGAGTTTAAGTTAATTACTATTTCGCCGTTAGAGGTATTTAAAGGTCCTATAGCTGCTTTACCGGCCGCTATATTTCTTAGCATAGTAGTATAGTTATTAGGGTAGACAGTCAAATTTCTCTAGCACTCTCTTTCCTCCTATAGCTAGTAAGCGGCGCTACTTTACTTAGGTACTAATTACCCTTAGCTTACCTACCCCTTAGGCTGCTCACTCGCTGCTTAGTTATATTACCCTACGCTCTCCCTAACAGCTAATTATACTTATTTATAAGTTGGATATACCCTTACAATTTCGTTAGGTCTAGATAAGAGAGATGCTTAGAGGCAGGTTTTGGGCTCTAGGGCGCGTTTTAGAAGGGGGGATGGAATTATCCCCTAAGGACTGGGGACCAAATAGGCCCCCTCGCTATGCGCCCCCTAGTATCCCACAACGCTAACGCCGTCTCTCCTTAGCAAGATAGCTTATGCTATACCTTTACACTATAAAAGCACGGTTGTGCTACTAGGTTAAACCTACTTAACTACTTTAGCCATTATTGCAACGCTACCGTCTTCTTAGTAGCATCACCATTAGTTTTTAAACTTTGTGCTATTTCTTATTCTATTTCTTATACCGCAGCTTTTTATACTATTAAAATGCCGCAGAAGATTTCGCCAGAGGCCTTCTTTAAGCGTACTAGTAATAACGCGGCCATAGAGAAAAAGAAAGACGTTGTTAATAAAAAATAGGTTCTAAAAAAACTACGCGCGCGCGTTAGCGCTATAGGATTAGTAAGTCTATAATAGTATCCCCAAGCCTAGCACACCTTATTAATATAAACTTTTAATACTAGATATAAGAAGTTAAATCTAGGAGTAAGTCTAAATAATATTAAGACGTCCAAAGACTACGTTATATCTATTACGCTTGGAATTAAGGGTGGGTATAGTAATAAAAAGCTAGGCTTATAGACCGTAGTCTAATACTATAAAGACTTCACCGCTAGCTAGAGGCAAGCTAGGATAGAAGAGGAATAGGAAAATAAGGAGAAGAAGGAGCTAGTAAAGGTAATAAGCCTAAACGTAACACTGTCCACCTTAAATATAAGTCCACTATAGCCAGCTAGGTATTTTATAGCATTAGTACTAATTATATAGGACGGTTTATTAAGTACGAGCTGTACAATATCCTTAAGCTGCCCTTTAAAAAGAGACTGTGGCAATATAGCTCGCAAATTTATTTTCTTTACCTAGAAACACAGTAGTAAAAAAACAATTAGTTTATGCTTCTAAAGCTGCGGCGTAGAGTTAAGATATAGGCTCTTATTATAGCCTGTGTTTTTAGCACTTTAAAAATTAGTAAATACGTAGAATCTATATATCGCCCCAGATTTAGTAGGGGCTTATATTTTTAGGTAAGTCCGTCTTAAAGTACTGTTCTATAGTACTCTATATACCTAACTTATACTATATATAGATAGAAATTATTTATAAGATATAAAAATAAAATAGGGCGGATAGCGTAACCTAGTAGTATATTATAATTATTACGCAGCTAATAATGCCGGAGTAGACGGTTAAGCAACCTTCTTCTATAATAAAAACTATTATACGGACATTACGGACCTTTTCCGTTCCTTACTTATTACTTAAAACTTAGAGCTATAGTAGTTACTACCAGTAGAAAAGCGGCATAAGCTTAAGTAGAGCGCCGAGTTTAAGGACATTAAATTAAAACTTAAGAATCTTTCTTTAGACGACATATTATTAAAGAATAAACGTAAGGAGCTATAGGCCTAGAAATAAAAGCCAATTTTAAAAGCGCTTTATAGGTATTAGGGAGAACAGCCTACTTAACCTATAAGCAAAGTTAACGCCTATATAAAAGAATGCACCGGCCGTTATAAAACTATATTCTAATAAGCGCGCAAACTTATACTAGTTCGCGACCGTCTAGCGTTTAGCATATTTATTAAGGCTACTATACGTAGCGATATAGGTAAGGCTGTCCTTTAAGATCTAATTAAGCTCTATTTATAAGAAGAGAAAGTAGTATTCTAACTAGGTCTTAAGCTAGACAAATACCACTATCCAAAACTAGGCTTTACGCGAAAGATTAATAGGTATGCAACCCCACCTATTATTTATAATATGGCGTCTAATTAGAGAATTTCTAATAATTAACCGGCTGCCATACAGTAGAAATATATATATAGTTGCCATCAGAAGTGGCTTAAGAAAAGTTATAAATTTATAGAGTTTTGCTTCCTTTATAGCGGATAGTTCGTTAACTAAAAGAAATAGAACGCTTATTACCAAGCTTATTTAAATAAGCCTAAAATAATCCCTATATAGTATAACCCACTAATCTATAGAGGAACACTTGCTGCCCCAGGGTTCTATCCCAACTATTTAGGCAATAAGTCCCTACCCCCTAAAATGCGAATACGGTAGTTCCCTAAGACAGCTAAATGGAAAAACTATATCTATAATAAGCATTCCAAAGATTCTAAGTTGCCAGTATGCCCTCTAAGTAAGCTCTATTATAGAGAGTCATTTACATTATTACGGGAGCTCCAATTTCATCTTAAAGACGTCTATTATATTAATTTTAGGAGTACTCTTAAAAGGTCTAGGTTAGTAGGTAAAGAAAAAGCTAGACTAACTAAGCAGACATATATTAGTAGGAGGCGGCTATTAAGACAGAAGACAGAAGATTTAAAAATATAAATTTGTTAATAAAAGTAATACGGTTTAGAACTAAGGTAAGAGGTTAATATCCCGTCCTACTCTGGTCAAAGCCCTATCTTCTGCTAACTTAGGCTCCTCGCCAATTTCTAAAATTATATTAAATTAAAACAAAAGCAAAGATAATATATTACTGTCCTTATAGTATAGCGAATTAAAGAATGGTCTTAATAATAAAGATGCTCTTAGTAATAGAGCTAATAATAAGGATTAGGAGCATATTAGTGAGATTAACTATCTAAAGAGCAATTACCTATAAACTCTAATAGATAAACAGACTATATTACCTTTTCAGAGACTAAAGAAGCTAAAGTAAATAAGTAAAATAATAATTTTTAGAGCATAAGCTTTTATAAGGAGTCGTAGCCTAGGCTTTAGCATAAGTGCGCTCCAGCAGCGCGCCCCTAGTCTAACCCGGCTCTTTCCACCTAAGGGGATAAAGAAGATAAATATAAGGTTAAGCAAGTTCTAGGGGCCCGTATCTTTAGGAGAAAGCTCAAATACCGCGTAAAATGGCTTAGCTATAATGATAATCCAAAGTAGTATAACGCAGCCAACTTTAAGAATAGCCTATATAAGCTCTATAACTTCTATAGAGCCGATCTAACCTAACCCAGACCTCCACAAAGGCTAGATCACTAGATGTAATACTAGAAGGAGAATAGGGACGCTAATGACCATCTAGATAACAACAAGCCGATAAATAGGTTAGTTAGGCGGCGTGGAAAACTTCGCTAAGGAGAAGGATTAGAAGTTAGGTGTTAGTAGAATATTTTACTTAAATTGTAATAATAAGGCAGGCGTATATAGAAAGTTTTTATAGATTTAAATTGTCTTAGCTTACGGTTAACGTTAAGTACAAAAAGCGTGGAAATTATATTAAAGCCTTAGTATTGCTGCTAGTTAATACATAGATACTAGTTTAACCTACAAGGTCTTAGCCGGACTCATTACTAGCTTTAACTTGGACTTCCTAGATTATGCGGAGGTGCTTAGGCTAGTATTAGATAAATAGAGGATGGGGCGATGGTATTATCGCGTTGTCCACTAAGACAGCATTCTCCTCTATATCGCCCTTATCCAACATATGTTGTTTTTACTACGCTAAGCTTGCCTAGTCGGGGGCCATTGCCCGTATTATCCTTCCGCCATAGTAAGCGACGGTTTATATTCGTAGGCCGGAGCGGTTAACGTCGCTTAGGTTGTAGTGCCTGTTGGGAAGGGCTATAGGCGCGCTTTTAGGACGGACGGGGCGATGCAAGCAGATTGGCGAGCCATTCGCGGACGACGGCGGAGCTAGACATCGGGGGAGTGCGCGGGTACCGGATGCTTCCAGAATCGCAGCTAGGCAAGGTGCTGGGCATGTGGATCGAGAGTAGAGGGACGGGTGAGGACTTGATTGTTCGTTGTTCGAGATGTTGCGCCTGTGTCTAAAGATGCCGACTGGCGGATCCAGCCGCCGCCTAGGTAGCTAGCGCAGAGCACGTGGCGACAACGGTTCGGAGCGGCTTAGCCAAGTCAGTTTTCGACCCCAATAGCAAAGAGACCACCACAGGCCGACAGCCACAAACTTGGCATTTAGGGCCACTTAAGGAATATACGCGATGATGATTATGTAGGACGTGCAGGGCGGTTTTGATCGAAGGTTCCGACTGGGGTAGCAGGTTATCGTCTATTTCTGCCGGGTTCTGAAAGTGTCCCCTTTGATAAAAATAGAGTTTGGCAGCCTTGGCATTTGGGTACCCCAAAACTGGAACCACGACATCATAACCGAGACCAGGAGTAATGTTAGGCTCCAAGATGCAAAATATGGCGCTATGCTGCGCAGAGTTTAGGCTGCGGCTGAATGCTTGTGGTGGCTCGGGGAACGGCTGAGTGCTTGTGGTGGCTGTGGCACCAGCCGACCTCGACCATCTAATCGGCTCCGCGATCATGATTGGTAGAATTTCTCCACATTCAGGTCGGTCGATGGCTTGAATATCCAAAGATATCCCAGCCAAGTTTGGTTTCGCTAAAGTCTTGTCTTTACACCTTATGATCAGGTTCCTGGCTCGTAAAGGCTGCATTTCTACAGCCTTCTCAGTCCACCACTGTCCACAGCCCCTAAATGATCATGCGCAAGTGGTGTTTTCGAATGAAATAAAGAAATTAGGTTCAGCTATGTCTCTGTACCAAAATAGGCCTCCCAGGCTGAAGTACATGAGTGAATGGGAATATATAAATGCAATCCATGCAGCGCTTTCATGGAATCGGAACACATCAGTCTAATAATATCTTTTCAATCAGTCATAATGGCACGCACAACAGCGCTTTTCCTTTTCATTCACCTCCTTCACGCCGCATATGCCAGTCCTCTCGATCCCGTTGTAACATCTGTCCCAGCAATTTCGGCTTCTACCCCACCGCCAGCCGCAAGCCTAACTTCGAATCCTACCCCAGCAACAAGTCTGTTGTACAAGCCAACAATCCCAGCAATCCCCGAAGGACCACCAGCATCCATCGCGGGGAACTATACGACTCTTGAGATCTATGCAGGTCCCGCAGGTCCTCAAGCAACACAAACCGCTGGATTCTGCAACGCGACAGCACCCCCTGCTACGAAGAAGACTGTCGCATACTTCGTCACTGATCATGGAAATGCCGTAGTTGATGGCGATATCATCTTCGGCACTGAGGCTCAGTTGCTCGCAGCGGCAGTCAATCCTTCCATACATAAGAGAGCGTTCTCTGAGATCTCCATTTCACCTAAGAAATGGCCCGGAGGGGTGGTATACTACAAATGGGATGCCGGTCTACCCGATACGCACAAGAACTACTTCCTTGCCGGTGCGACAGAATGGACGAACAGACTCCCGTTCCTCAAGTTTCAGTACGACCCAACCGACTCTAGCGGAATAGCCAGGACTGTGAAAGTGGGAATTGGCAACAGGTCCCCCATCGGATGCTGCGGGGGAGATATCGAGTTGTGCCCGGACTGCAACCCGCGGAGCGCAAGGCACGAAATTGGTCACAGTGAGTTTCACAACGTGCATCCATCCCTTCAAGGCTTGAGATCGCTAACAAAAACCTTTCCACAGCTCTCGGTCTATACCACGAGCATCAACGACCGGATCGCGATACCTACGTCGACTTCGTCTGCGACTCCAGCCCTTGTAGCACTATAGTGACAGACAATATTGCGAAAGTGCCCGGAACAGGTCTCAACTGGGCCGGGTCGTATGACTTGGACTCGTTGATGCACTACGGCAACGGATGTATTGGGGGCTCGGGCCCCCACGACTGCTTCTCCATTGTCCCCAAGGCCGGTGTCATTTTCAACGGTCCCGCAAAATACCCATCAAAATTAGACACGCAGCGTGTATGCGAGCTCTACTATGAAGACTGCCACAGCATCTGCGGCGACGGCATCCTCACGCCCGGCGTCGAAGACTGCGATGACGGAAACAATGTCGAAGGCGATTCTTGTCCGGCGAATTGTAAAGGTGGACCAAAGTGCGTGCCGACATGCGATCCGCTGCCTCCGAACAACCTTTGTGGTGCCCGCGCCACTTGCACGGCGTTCAACCCGTCTACGACTTTCCCACACAGTGGCCAGACTTTCTGTATGTGCCAGGCGGGATATAGGGGTACGGGGTTGGATTTGAGTGGGAATGACCAGTATCGTGTGACTTGGAGTAATGCGTTGGGAGGCCAGACACATAGAGTGTTTGTTAGGCCTGGACAGGCTTGTGAGCAGCTTTGTGGCGATAATGATTGCTCGGAGGTGCCGCTGAAGGATACTTGTCGCTAGATGGAGGTTTTGTTTTGGGATTTTTGACTCGGAGTCTTGGGCGATTTGCATTTTAGCATATGTAATTGGCGTAATTTGTTAGTTCGCAATCGAGTACGACGTTTTCTTGTATGAGAAATACAGCCACGACAAGTAAGCAGGAGCCCTTTATCTTAAAGTCAAGCGTGCATATGTCGGCGCCACCACGAAGGACAATAGAAAACCCAGAAACCGAGGGCTGGAATGTATTAGCTAGTGCGGCTCAGCCGCCTACCGTACCATATCGCATACCGTCTCGCAGTTAATACTATGAGGCGTAGGCAGAATGAGAAACACAGCTACCACAAGTGGGCGGAAGCCCTTTATATTATAGTCGAGCGTACATCCATTGACACCATTAAGAACCATGATATAAAACCCAGAAACCAAGGGCCAGAATGTATTATTAGTGCGACGTGAGCCGCCTACTGTACCATATCGCAATTAAAATCAACCGCCTGATCCAACCCCAAAAGCAGTGCCGGGACATATAATCACTCCCACCACGTCCTCCTCTCCCCCTCAGCAACCGGGTCCTTACCCTCGCCTCCCTCTCCAAATTGAACGTCCCAGTCGACGCCCTCCTTATCCCTCTTCGAAATGACAACTTCAACGTCATCATCCGGCCTCAGTAGTCCACTTCCCAAATGAGCCTTCTTCGTATCCGGCTCTTGCCAATCTTGTCCCTCAGCCTTGATGTCGAAGCGCAAAACACACATTGCAGCAAGGGCGATGATGACAGCGCTGGCGAAGTGGCGTCCGGGACACAAGGTCGCGCCGCCACCGAATGCACGAATCTAGCGTCTAGCTCCGGTCGGAACCATGAAGCGGCGGTGATTGAACACGTTCGCGTCGGCGCCCCAGAGGGAAGGGTCGGTATGAAGGACTGGGGTTGGAATCATGACCAAGTTGCCCGTTTTGAAGAGGTAGTCGTCCCCGAGAAGCGTGTCCTTAGCGACAGTGTGGGCGGAGATGGTACCGGAGTAGACGCGAAGGACTTCTTAGAACACTGCTTGGAGGGTAGGACAGTTGGTGTTGAGATTCGCTGCATCGAGGCAACGGACTGCCTTGCCGCCCATACTAGCCCCACTGATTATGTCGCTTATGAACTGAAGCGAATAGTCCATTGGGCGAGTAGTGGTCACTATCTCGGTGACGCAAGTGAGCACCTCTTTCCTGCAGGCTTCAAAGACAGCGGGATCGGAATAGATGTGGAAGATGGTCCAGAAGGCGCCTGGGATCGTGTTGGACAGCAGAGCTACCATTGAAGTCGATATCTCCATGTGCGCAATGTCGGGGACGCTCAGACCATGAATCTGGCTGACATCGAAAAGGGACCGAACGATATGCGCAGCGTCGTGGTGTCCGCCGCAGGAGTAGTGTTTCGAACGCTTTTGCCACTTTCTCTCGTGCCGCCACAGCCTTGAATGCGGTCAGGGAAGGCAAGAAGCCGAATATGAGCGAGCCGAAGCCGGTTTCGAAGTCACTGTTTCACGATCAGTTCGCTGGCATCTCATGAATTGGGATGGCATGCGTCGCTCACCGATGTGCTTGGATGATGCCGGGTTTGCGAAACGGATTCCTCGGGCCGTACATGGCGTTTGTCAAGGCGGTCACAAGCAAGGACTCGATCCATTTGTACAGCCCCATATTGACCTCTTTGGGCATCGCTTCGTTAAAGAAGGCATTGAGCTTCACCGTAGTATCCAGTACGATGTTGTGGGGCGAGGGTGCAGGTTTGTTTACCGAAGTTCGATCAGGTAGCGGACTTTCTTCTTCGCCAAACCGAGGATCGGGGAGATGAAGGGAATGGTATATCCGACAATGGGCGGCTCTTGCGCGTGGTGGGTTGCGCAGAGACAGACTCGCAAGAGGATGGAGGCGATGATGATGAAGAACAAGGCAATCGTCAATCCGGCGGTCACGATGCCTCCCTCTGCTGGGAATTGCCATTGGGAAGGCCGAAGGAAATCCATCTTGCGCGGTGTTGGTAGGTGATGGTGGAGAGGGGTGGACTATTTGTTGTTATGACGGGCCGCTCAAAACTATACCGTGGGCGGAGGAGGGTCTGACTAAGCAAGCCTCGCGTGGTCGCCGTTAACGTGTTTTATCAGTCATCCGGTAATATCAGTCATCCGGTAGCCCCAAAAACCACCAAAAATTGGAAAAACTGCACTTTAATATCTCGACAACGGCTTAATAATAAATTCCCAAATTTTATAATTAGCCTTTCGTGCCTATGTTAAGACTCTTAATAAAATTCTAGCGTAATAAGTCTGGCCGTTATTGAGATATCAGGTTTTGGCCCCCAATTTTAAGCTAAATTGCAATATCTTTAGAGCTACTTAATAGATTACTTTTTAAATCTAATAGAAGGTTTAAAATAGGTATAAAAGGCTAATTATAAAATTTTGGAATTTATTATTAAGCCATTGTCAAGATATCAAAGTGCAGTTTTTCCAATTTTTGGTGGTTTTTGGGGCTACCGGATGACTGTTACCTCAGCGAGCTCAGACCAAGAAATCGATTGTGCGGATATAGGAATATCCGCACCGTCCGCTAAGCTGATTTAGGACGGCAATCGTTTTCTTGGTCTGAGAGACTTTGGCGAGATTTATTAGAAAACCTAAACACCGTTTATATAAGAAGACCTTATTAACTTTAACAAAATTAATCTACCCTCCCATAATACTTATTGATATAAAAATTACACTAAATTATAGAGAAAAGCCTACTCTATAAAGCTATAAGATCCTCAGCTCCTTATACCCACGCGACAGTAAGAGGAATTTATTACCGCAGAGGCTCTAATTCTACCTCTGCACCATAAAGCTACGTAGTAAACACTAATGCTAAACGCCTACGCCGCCAGCCCTTTCCGTAACTAGCGGATATTCTACCTACCAGTCAGACAAAGATATTAAAGGAAGAGAAGGTTAATATTATTAGGGACCTTCTATATTAATAGGGCTGGTCTTTTTATAGGCTAGTCTTTAAGTTCTTAAAAAGTGAGAACGGGTATAGAGGTAATAGGAAGAAAAAGAAAGTAGGGGACCTGCTTATTACTTTACTAGAGGATAAGGAAATATAAGAAGAACTTGTTAATAGGGCTAATATTCATACAACGCTGGTAACCTATACTGTCCGCTATATCCAGAAAGAGCTCCGCTAACTATAATTATAACACGGCCCCTTTAACATATAGACTCCAGATATAGAGTTTTAGGATATTAACCTTAAAAATATAGCCAAGTTTATTTAGTAGCACGGTCCGCTACTATTTTAGCTTATTAAGGGGATATCTATACTAAATAGAGAGGAATATAGTTAAGATCCGTATAGCGGACGTATAGTTATAGTTATTTTTATATTCCTTCTAGGGTTTACCTAGAACTCCGCAAATGGTTTTACCCGTCTACTTAGTCTATATCTTTAGGCGCTTAATATAAAGCGCTATATGCTATCTTTTCTACATAGCCTTAGTCTAATTAATAGTTATATAACTCTTAACGCTAAAAAGCTTAGGCTAGCTAAACGTTCTAAGGAAGGTTTTATTAATTCTACTAGTACTTCTAGTGCTAATAACCCTTAAGAAACTAATTAAGTCTCTATCTATTTATAATAATATCTACATTATCTATAATAACTTTAACTATTGCTAAAAGACTTAATATTAGGTTATTGGCAAGATTAGCGAGTTTAATTCGCACACTATAGGAAAGATCTTACGCGGAGTATACATGCCTAAAGGGGGCCTTAAGCAGTTAATGTTAAATAACACCCGTTAACTTAAGCTAGATAAGGTTGTTAATATAGCTAGAAATAAGTTTAATAACCTCTAAAAGTAGATATCTATAAGTTTTATTAAGGACGCCATCTAATACGCGTATCCTACTGCGGTTAATAGTATATTTAACTCTAACGCGGATATTAAATATCCGCGTATACTAGTAGTTAATATTTTTCCTTATAAAAAGACAGAGCACGTAACTCTAGGACCTATTCTAGACAGCAAGGCTTCTATTAACGGCAATTATCGCGTAATAGAGAATATCTTTTTAGACTAACTATAGTATAATCGCGAAACCGCTTTTAATAATTGGCTATTCCTGGTATATGGAGATTAGAAGACCGTAAAGCTTATCTAATTATATAAAGAGGAGCGGGTTAAGGCGGAAGGTGCGTATAATAGCTATAAGTGAGTGTCGCCTATTCTAGGGCTATAGTATATGCGATTAAACTTCCTATATATAATTATACGTACGTTCTATAGGGGTAAATAAGCCGCGTAGCAGTTTTTAGCGCTCTATACCTATATAAACCACTTAGGACGGTGTAATATTCCTAGGGAATAGGTCTTATTTTATTATATAGAAGAGCTAATCCTCTAAAGCTTTAACGCTTATATTATTGCGTTATTCCTGCTCTATATCCACAATAAGTGCAATATTAAGGCAGATAGTGAGGCCGAGTAATATATATAAAACCTATCTCCGCAGCAATTTCTAGAGCATATTAAGGATATCCGCATAGTGGCTTTTTTAAGAGATATATGCCGCGATGCAAATTAGCGTATATCTAATTATTTAGGGCCACCTACTAACGCACGTTAGCCAGTAGTAATATTATCCTCTGCGGATATATTAAGCTCCGCCGCTAATAACTATAATATAGAGTTCTTTAATTATATCCGGTTCCTATAGGTTATTAATACTTATAAGTTTTTAAAATATATTATTAAGCATGCGGATATCGGACTACTAAAGCATATAATCCCCTATTTTTGCTTATACTTTACTAGAAGCTTATTAAAGAATTATATATATAATATACTGATCCTATAATAACTAGTTAGGACAAGCGCTTGCGATTTAATGCTTTAATAGGCTATCCTTACTAATAGTTTAGTTAACCTCTAAGGGCGGCCAGATAGCTTCTTTAAGATAAATCGCCTTAATAAACTGCTAAATCTTTAACTTAAGGAGTTACTCTAAACGCGTGGGAATTTGGCGTTTAGCATAGACGAGTTATTTAAGTGGAGTGTTCTTACAATAAGTTACACTAGCGCGCTCCGCGATATTTTTAAGCGTATATTTGGCGAGCGTATAAATAGCGAATATACAACTAAGTCTCCAGCGCTGGATATCTGCTATCTTACAGATTAGATTAGGAAGGATTTAATTATATAATATACGCGGCGCTCAGCGGATTTTAAGGCTCCTTTGCTCCTATAGCGCGGATATAAGAAACTCGCGAAGGATGGCGTAAATACATTTAACGCCTTCCTATTAACTGCAGCTAGTTTACTATTTAATCCCCTTATATATAGCTTTAGTAATGCTAATAAGAATATAGAGGTACTAGGAGAAGCTACTGAATATATTTATATAGTTTGTTATCCTAATATTATACCTATACCTCTACTAATATATATAATAGTTAGTGTATAAGTTGCTTAATAAATGCTAAAAGTAATAGTAATATATTGTTTTAATTGCGGATATACTTCTAATATAAACGGAGTATCTATAGATATTCTAATTTTATATAACAGCTCTATGCGAATATTATAAGAATTAAAAATAGTATTGCAATATATAATCTTCTAAATAAAAACATAGCAAAACTAATACCTTATATTCTGGAAACTTAACCTTTAGAATAAACTCTCTATTTAAATATCTTTATCTTAGCTTATGCGGATATCTTTATATTAGCTTATATAGATATTATTATCTTAGCTTATACGGATATTATAATATTAATTAAGTATATCTATTAAATATAAGGCAGAGACTTAATTCCTACGTATATAGTAGTAAAAAGGTAAAAGCTACTATTTTATTATTATAAACTAGCAATAATAGCTAACCTATAGCAACAGCTAACTTATATCTACTTATATTTAATATCTGGTAGCCTAGCACTATATATAAGTATAATAACACTACGCCTTAGGAACGCAAGCTTATCCTTTATCTTACTAAGAGAATCTTTAAACTTATTAAACCGGCAATCTATACCCCAAACATCTTTCGCTATATTAATTACCTATTTATAAACTATATTAATATACGTAAAAATAGCGATTGCTAAATACACCCTAATAAACCCGGTGCTAGCGGAAGTGGTAGTAGTAATAGTAGCACCCGGC
>Ga0307515_10013103_pt1 | contig 15521 bp, 17 predicted proteins | sample 17_EM_MG_FD_194513 | JGI IMG/M metagenome (GOLD analysis project Ga0307515, IMG submission 194513) | Populus trichocarpa ectomycorrhiza microbial communities from riparian zone in the Pacific Northwest, United States - 17_EM | ecosystem: Host-associated > Plants > Roots > Unclassified | place... | reverse complement strand
CTATCGTAAAAGAGCGTGACGCTGCCCAGGATATTCAAGGTTACGACGAGAGCCCATCGACCGTGCTCTCTGTGTTAATTGATCGGTAGGTTTCCTTTCACTCTCCGAACTACCTGAAGCTCACCTATGGTGGAGTTGCATCTTGAGCACATGGATTGCCCAGACCGCACTGGATTGCAGTTTTCCCTGGCGAACGGCTGATGCTCGTGCGGCGGTGGCTGAGGCTGATGAGGACGTGACGAATATGCATCGTTATACTGCGGTCAGTCTTCCCGCAGGGTTGGATAGACGCATCTGATGCAAAATAGGCCGTATGTCTGCATTTCCTCGCAGCCGACCTCAACTACAAGGACCGAGACCACACAGTTCCCACTCACAACAGACCATCAACAGGACAGATGCTTGGAGAGATGCTTTGTTGAAGGCGAAGCAGGTCCCGCCGAGTCACGAAGCCTGACAGTCTCCTCTCCACCCACTCTATATCCCGACATCGTCCACCCATCTTTGTTCTGTGGCAACGTACTATACCTTTTATTTGTACCCCATGGCCTTTTTTTTTTTTTTTTCGAAAACACACTCATTTCCTCAGCCTCAGCCTTTGCCGAACTTCCTAAACGCGTCCGAAACCCACACTACCCATCCGCGATGGATTGATCCTGACGTCCTAACACGGGGTTCTTTTTTTTATAATTCGAATTTCTATCCCGAGTAGACTACGTCCAGAAACGCGCCCGCGAGCTGATTGGCTTCAGTTATGTCCGCGGACATTGAACCAGGTTGGAGAAATATCCCCCTGGCTGCCCGAACTAATCTGAGAGGGGGCATCGTGGACAAACAACATCAGAAAACTCCTTCATGGCGCGCCAGGCAGCCCGAAGTAACAACGACCTCAGTGTCGTCGACCAAGACCCCTACGTCCCCGTTGCCACGTTCTATTGTCTACCGTTTGACGCTCCATTCCGTGATCATGGTGTCCTGAAGGACACCACCGCAATGATTTGGTTAGGTGGGCGTGAATGCGGTGGTTGCTTGTCCGCGCGAGGTCCATACTTGGTTTGCAGTGAGTACAGAATCCGGAGGACGCGGTCTGGGGGTGCCTCTTCGGATACCCTACTTCCCCACCTCCAGGAGATCGCCGAAATGAGCTCCTCCCGCCTTACCTATGGCATGCGCAATCTCTTTGAACCGACTTTTTACCCCCGGAAAATCACAGGCTGTAACGGTGGAAGAGGCGAGAGGAGAGCTAGACAATCCTCCCTCCGAGTTGCCGGTGAATCATGTAATTGCGGTCCACGGGGGTCACATCCCGTCATCTACGAAACGAGTTCCGGGTCCGTCCCGCCGTAAAACCAAAGCAACTGAAATTCGGTTTGGGCTTTTTTCTGTTGTGGAGGCACCAAGTTTAAGTTTTCCATCTCCGAAGCTAAACACCCCTGTATCCAGTGAAAAAAAAAAACTAGGCTCGCACTCTAACAAGAACCCTTCAGGTCAAAAAAATTCTTGTACCGTTGCCTGAGAAGATCTACAATTGTATCCAGTTTCCACGATCGAAGGAGAGTGGTTTAGGGGGAGAAAGTCGCAGTAGACCGCGGGTATAATGTAAGATAATGGCGAAGCAGGAAAGTAGGTTGATTGCGACGACTTCCACCGGTAGTAGTAAATTCGACGGATGAATCAATAAGATATACCAGAAAGCGGAAAAAACCCAATCGTCCATGCTACAAAGCGGAACCTTCAGCTCACAGAGCAATGAAGAAACCAGCGATGATGGCGGAGAGAGCGCCGGCGACGGTGCGAGTGTTGACCGACAGGTTGGGGGCACCGTTGCCCAGGATGCCACCGGAAATTCCACCGGCAGCCTGGACAGAACCGCTCAGGAAGGGGGCGCCACATTTATCTTGAACGGCTTTGTAGAGCTCGGGCTGGCCGCTCAAAAGAGGGCTGTTCGCAAAGCCAGGACCGTAGACGATGGATGAAATGAACATAATGTATTCATTAAGGACGTTGCGGGTGCAGGGCTTGCACAGCTCCTCAGTTGGAAGAGAGGGTTGAATGCCAAGGAAGGGAATGCCCTGGCTCTTGAACTGGTCCAGGTTGGGGATGACGACTTGCTGTTCGCCACGGCGCGAATTCTTGGAAGTGAGAGGCGACCAAAGACCGTCGGCGGGAGAAGATTCTTTGTTGGAACCGGAGGAGAGGAGGTTCTTGCCGGTACTTGAGGTGGATCCCACTTCAAGAACGCAGTACTTCCCGCTGTCGCCTTTGGTGCAGACAGCCTTGGACAGCGGGTAGAGGGCGTAAAGAACATCATAAGCGCGGAGCACATCGGCGTTGGGGGAGGGGGTGAGTTCGTTGGAGCAGGCTTGGTAGAAGTCGGTAAGCTGGCTACGGATGACATCCTCGGGGCAAGCTGACAGGCTTGAGCAGAAACTGTTCAAGGTTGAAGTGACGGTTGAGGCGCTGACGTTGCCAGAGCTGCTTCCAACGCCGAAGTTTGCAGCGACGCTAGCGAAAACCTTGGTGCAGGACAGGATCTTGGGATCGCTATCGAGCTTGGTCAAGTAAGTTGAGCATGCGCCATTTCCTGAAGGAATGAGAGGGTTCTAGTGTAGACAAGCACGAAGCAAGGTCAGCGTTGCCGTCTTCCCTTGGGTAAACGTTCTGTAGGCTCTCTCGTACCTGGGCGTAGGCAACGGCCGCGACGAGGAGGAGGATACAAGATGATTTCATTTTCGTCGAATAAAATCAAAGAGTGGACGAGTTCTTTAGTGTCGACGACGACAGTGAGGATGAGCGCGGGAGACGAGGGAGAGGACCGGGAAAGAGTGAGAAGGAAGTCGTGACACCGAATCAACGCCCTGTCACAATCACGCATCACGTGCATTCCGATCACTGCCATCAGATGCGCCGCTTCTGTCCGGGACCTGTCCTCCAAGGCTGAGTGACCTCCCACGGCAATGCTGTCGGTCACGACCTCGACCCGTCTTTTCTTGCGTCGTCACCGGCCTCTCCCTATAACACGTCGCACCCACAACACCTCTAGAGCCTCCTTCAACCAAATCTCTATCCTAGGCCAGAAATACGATGTTGATGGCACCACGAACATTACCCAGAACATCATCGCGAAGCTTCCACTGAGGCTGCACAACCAGTCTGCCCATCCCTTGGGCATCTTGCGCTCAATGATCGAGTCGCATTTCCACGACTTTGCGCACCTATCTTCCGTTCATCCCGTGGTTACTCTTGCCCAAAACTTTGACTCGCTTGGGTTCCCTGCTGATCATCCAGGCAGGTCCGTCACGGACAGCTACTATGTCAACAAGGACTACGTGCTCCGAACCCATACATCCGCTCATGAGGTCGAAACGTTTGCCGCCGGGCAATCCAAGTGGCTCTTGACGGCAGATGTCTACCGAAGAGACGAAATTGACTCATCGCACTATCCCGTTTTCCACCAGATGGAGGGTGCTCGTGTATTCAAGACCGACCAGAGTGCAATCGGGAAAGTCAAAGCAGACAACGAACGTCTGAGCCGATATCTTGGCCGGTCAAAAATTGTCATTGAGGACATTCCCCATACATCCTCGACGAACCCAGTTCAGCCGACCCACGACCCCGCGCATTCTGAGCTTGTCGCCATTAACCTCAAGCTCTCCATCAACAGTCTTCTGTTGAAGTTGTTTGGCGGAGGAGCGAGAGACGCTCCGCTCCAGGTTCGCTGGATTGAGGCCTACTTCCCCTTCACGTCACCGAGTTTTGAGGTAGAGATCCTCCATCAAGGCAAATGGCTTGAAATTCTCGGGTGTGGGGTTGTCCAACAGTTGACTCTCGACAACGCCGGTGAGTATCTTCGTCACTTTATGCTGTCTGCTCAATCTCACCCAGTCTAGGGATCCCGGATAACATCGGATGGGCATTCGGCCTCGGTCTCGAACGAATTGCCATGATCCTCTTTGGAATTCCTGACATTCGTCTCTTCTGGTCCACCGACCCTCGGTTCCTCTCCCAATTCTCGGAGAACCAGATCACTACATTCAAACCCTACTCTAAATATCCTGCCTGCTTCAAGGATGTCAGTTTCTGGGTGCCGGAGGTGGGATTGCATGAAAACGACTTTTGCGACCTGGTGAGAGACGTCGCGGGCGATTTGGCGGAAGACGTCAAGATGGTGGGTGGTCTATAGGCTTGCTGATTTCACTTTCTGACTTCTTCGGCCACCGTAGATCGATTCCTTCACTCAGCCTGAGACAAAGCGCAAGAGCGTGTGCTACCGGATAAACTACCGTTCGATGGATAGGTCGGTACCTCTCCACTCTACCTTCGCCCTCTTTCGATTCCTGAAAACAACGCAGATCCTTATCAAATGAGGAGGTTAATGATATTCAAGCGAAGGTCATTGACCAGATGAAAATTAAGTTCGGCGCTGAGATCCGGTGATTCCCACACTACGACCCCTCCCCCATTCAAAACGTGCATTTCTGCAACCTCGTAGATGTTACCATAATCACAGCTCTTTATAGATAATCTAATGTCGATCTTTCGTATCCCCTATCAGCGTTCGGATTCGGGACCTCTGGTTGCGGCGGCCGCAATTGCAGGCAGTCACCGGGCCCTGCTCTGAGACCCCCACGCATACATCTCCGCCTCAAATGACTTTCTGCGGCGTGCGAGGATGCGTCCTGGAACGCAGCCCGGGGGATGTACCCTGGATTGAACAAGTTTGGTCCGACAGGTCCTTGACCAAAGAGGACGTTGATTCGCTCCTGGCGACCATCGACAACATCCGGGGGTCGGGCGGCCCCTCCATGGGTGACAGAGAGGAAGGTCGTTGAATCAAAGCACCCACAAACAGATTCCACTGTTCGGTGCGACCGATCCAAACCAATTGCCACAAACCCCAGGTTCTGAGGAGGAACCTGGTTTTGGTGATCCTGGAAACAATACAGCTCCAGGCTGCCATAGACATCAAAGGTGTGCCTAAACTTCGATGTCACCATCAGGGTCGGTGAAAACCCTGCCGTGGAACGCAGGTGTAGATGGGTTTCAGAATTATTATGAGGTCACGGGCACTCTCGTACGACTCCCTTACTGTGAGCCAGGTAGTAGCGGGCGTGGGTGTCGTCCACTAGACAGATGACTCCGAACAATCTAGCAGTGTATGATGTTGAGGTAAACGCTCCAATTATCATCTGACTTGGGCAGACAAACAAGCTAGCCTAATCGTAGAGCGAGATGGGAATACGAGCATAATATACGAATGGGGGTAAACCTCAATGCGCAAGGTAAAGGCAAGCACTGAGGATCGGCAGGTATAAGCCGCGGGTCAATATCTAGCACGGCGGCGGATCGTGTCGAAAATGGAACATCACATGGTAACGATAAACGCGAATAGATAAAAGGTGAAATAGAATAAAACAAAAGCGTCGTGAAGTGAAGTGTCCAAGCTTGAAATACCGTAACGCTCACATACAGTCTGACACCGCCAACGCTAGGGCAGTCTGCCTTTCCATCGTACTCCACAATCTCACCTCATGCTTGTCCCGCGGTTGCAGTTGGCTCGAAAGGACCATTCCAACATTTGAACCCTACGTCCGTCGTGATCTATACATTCGGTCGTCCAATACGCACCATCAGCAAACCCAGCTTCCGAAAGCGTCAAAAAGGAAGGTGAGAACGCACCACAGAAGGATCGCAGATGACCGTCACAGGTGCACCGCTCAGTGTACTCGTGTGAATATTCTTCGCGACAATTTCTTTGGCTGTGGGGATGGGCGTATAGGCTTAGGTTTTACGTCCCCCCTTCCAAAGATGTGCCTCACCTGTACCCTGGTACAAGTCAAGAATCGCAACCTCTTTTCCGGTCGCTCCCGGTACATCGTACCTAACGCGAGAGGTTATTCAACTCGTCCGGTTGGAACCGCTTACCTCGACGACTCACCAGCACGAATCGCTCACACAAGATCCTTCGTGGTAGTCCGGATTACTGGGGGCTTGATGTTATCTAAATCCTACACCGGTCAAGATTCAGACTCACTCGTCGATGGTACCTCGGAAGTTCTCGAACGTGAACATTTCGATGAGGGTGTTGCGCGTTGTCGTCGTGGAGTTTGGTTTCGGGCCACGCTGAAAGGTTAAACAAGTTCATGATTGTCCACCAATGCAGGAGAGGGATGGTGCCGTACATTCTGGTCCCAGTAGCTGAATTGTCCGCAGAGTTAGGTCACTTTTCTCAGAAATCGAAAGATCACGTACTTTTGAGTAACAAAGATCTGGGTCGGGCAGATCAGTACGGCTGACTCGAAGGGCGGTGGAAGGACTCACAGGGGACCGAACTTTTTCCATCCTGATGTTCTTCCAGGTGATGCTAAGCAGTGGATGTATCAGAGCTACCCCGGAGACAGGCGATCGTCGTACTTCCTGGCGATACCACTGCCACCGGCCCAACTCTTGAACCTCGCTCCATAGAGCGAATTTTCCTGCAGCGTGTGGGTAAACTCTGGATCCAAAATTTACATCGCAATGACAACTTACCATGATAACATTTTCGATCCTTGGAGCGCGATGTCAGCGACCCCGATCCAACCAATAGGTGAATGGCTTACAGAACGTCCTGAACATCCGCACCTGCGCCATCCTTGCCCAACGAGCCAATAGAGAGCCCGTGACCCCCGTTACAGTAGCTGTCGCGAAAGTGAATGTTTCTCGCTGGGGTGCTGACTGCCAGGCAATCGTCTCCATTAAACACGACATTGTTCTCGAACAACATATTCGTGCCCCGAACGGAGAAACCTATCAATTTCCGAGTGAGTGACACATTGGGCGTTATAATGAGCTATCGTCTGAACCCACCGTCACTGAAATAAAAGCCACGTTTGGCTTGAGTAGTTAGGTCTAGGAGAGAGAATGACTTACGTGTTGAATGGGAAGGCCTACTCCGAATACCAAAAACCCCTGAGTCCAATACGCTGAGATAGACGGCCGAATTTACTTACCTTACTATCCGAAATGGCTATTATCTTGTTGTGGTGGACATGTAGGTTCTTGGAGCCGGTGGTACTAAAACCCGCGGCGGCGGGCTAACGACGGAGAGATTCAATAACCCCGTGGTACAGGTCGTGCCATGCCAATACTCACTTGCCACAGCTTCATGTACTTGATCTCTCCGCCCGCGATGTTCTGGAAGCCCCACCCGCGAGGGCGATTCACCTGCAATGCAATTTCTTGCATCACGTCCCACCACTGGTAAGCATCGTAAGCACTCGGCCCCTGGTGAATAACGGACCCTCCTCGACCTGCTGTCCATGAGAGTTCACCCAACCACAATCTGAGTCTTCGGATCCTTCCAATGTAACATTGGAACCTCCAGTGAACGCGAACCTGAAAAGTGTGGGTATCAAATTGGGCTTGGAAGGAAAGGGTGGGCACTGACCACCATCCTGGGAAACCCTGTGTGAAATAGGATGTTCAACGCGTGTAAAGTTCTAGAGAGGAGCGGTGTAACCCACCGAAGATCCGACAATTGCTGGTTGAAATGAACGCCCGATATCAATGTCGAAAACTCACATCACATGGCTGGGGAATTCTCACCTTGAGTCCCCTGGACGTCAGCGGCATACGACAAGTTCCCCTGCACACTGACTATGACGTTCTTGAAGTATGGAAAACGGATGGGGGTCAAGATATTGTACGTGAGGCCCTTTTCGAACAGAATCGTCGCGTTGTTGGCGAGTTCTGGATTTGTGGAGAATGCTGCGGCGAGGGCGGGGGTATCGTCGTTCCCTCCCGAGTGAGGGACAACGTAATTGGTCCAAGCCAGAGCAAGCGAAACGGAAGATAGGGCAGAGGCGATACGTAAGAGGCGCATGGTAAGGTACCGAGTATCAGATGCAACCAGGGCAGACGACCCAGAGGTTCGCCAGCTGTGGTTGGACTTTAAAGCTCGTCAAGCTAGTATAAGCGGCGAGGCATCGGCGTTATGGTTCCGTGAAAAATGCACAAGTTATTAATCGGCTGCTTGCTGTGAGGAAGATGCTATTACTAACATTGTTTACCCCGACAACCGGGGCCGCTCCACCGTTGCCAATCAAGAACAGCGAGTGTATGTGCGGATAACAACAGACGTTCAAATGGCCTCATCGATCTTGCGTTGCAACTTGAAGCTCCTTCCGAACGGCCCGATGAGACATGCTGGACCGGTACTTTATGCATCGGCGTGGCTCAAAACATGTGTAAAACGAACCAGCTACACACACAGCACACACCAAATTTGGATGTTTCACGCGCCCTGATTAGTTGGCTGGCTTTGTCCGTAATATTTCACACCGGCCGTCCACGAGCGGGTGAGCTGAGGGTGGAAAAGACGTCTTTGTCCGTTCCTCGGGCTGGGTAGGAGTTTGCATCCCTATCGTCCAATTCGATGTCCGATTGGCATATAACACAGGTGACAGGGGAACCACACGGGGTGCGCAGGCTTCGAATATAGACTTCTGGCGTCGTCACCGGGACTAGTATTAACAAAAGACCCACCACGGGTAAAACACGGGTCGGATTCCCCACTGTGAATGCGGTTCGACATTTATCAATTATCAGTTGAAAAACGAGCAAGAGTTACCGAAAAGGAGCGAAAAGGTTCGGTCAATCTCGCTCACGGACTGACGGCGGTCACCCATGATGACACGAGAGAGAAGTTTTTTTTGTTATGATTCAATATTCATCGTCCAAGGACTCCGGCCGGTGTCCATCTCTTCCGTTCTGCATTCGCAACTCCACTCACCCTGCCAAATGTCTCAGCCGTCAATACGCCATTTTTCATCAACAAGAAACAGACATTGAAAATAACAGCGCTGTGTACCACGACTACTCAAGAAGTGCAGAATCGAAGCAACGTGCGAGGAGATTCCTGGAACTTCCGAACGACAGAATCGCCCGCCAACCTGGAAAGTCGTTGGACATCTGTGCGGGCCAATTTCTGAACACAGAGTGTAGGAGGCTATATCGATGGTAAGAACCAATACCCTGCTGAGCAATTATTCTCTTTGGCACGGTCGCTCGTCAGTGTTACTACAGTTTAGGCCGAAAGTGTTTGGCAAGCCGAGCATGGGGAATGCCGGGATACCAGTGCACATTAACAAACCACCGCTGTGAGCTTCTTGGCTATCACCGGTCATCAGTGTTGACATCGAGCACAAAATAAACACCGACAATTGACCGAACAGCGCAAGCCCGACCCTCAGGCCTCAACGACCGCAGAAGCTATCTTCCATTACGCCCCCCGAGCGGAAGCGGGTGAACGGTTCGGGTCGTATATCTCGACGCCTGAGGTGTGGTCTGTCACGATCAAACTCGTTCACAGAAGGCAGCTTATTCATTTGGTCTAAGTGTCTCCATGCTCCTCCTGTGGATCATGATGGGTGTGATTGCGGTGATCCTGTTGCGCTCTTCTTGTTCTTAGCCCCCTCGGGTGCAAAGGCAACACACGCTGGATACGACACATCAATTCTCACGAAAAAAAAAACAGATTCCTTTACGCCGGGTGAACTGGAACCCGCGGTTGTCATCACGGACGCGGATACCGAGGACGAGACGCCAAGATTAACGTTCGGTCAAGCATCATTCCTCTCCTGTGTCATTCCCATCTGTAGCAGTGCCGGACCAATAAGCGGAACGACCTCTTTGGCACAAAGAATAAGTCAAACTTCTTTTAAGAAAAAGGTTCCCTGCTACATCCGCGATTTGCAGTGCACAGGTAAAGGTGAACGCTCCGATCATCACCCGACTGAGGTAGACAAATGAACTAGTTTAACCGTAGAATGGGATGGAATGAGAGCATAAATATATGAATGGGGGTTAACCTCAGCGCGCAACGTGAAGACGAACACTGAGGAGGATCAGTAGGGAGGCAGCAGATCGTGTCGAAAATGGAACATCACATGGTGACGACAAACGAGAATAAATCAAAAGTGAAAACAAACGCATCGTGAAGTTTCCAATCTCATCTCATGCTTTCTTTCCGGCTGCGGTTGGTTCGAAGAGACCATTCCAGCATTTGAACCCTACGTCCGTCGAGATCTATACATTCGGTCGCCAAATACGCCCGGCATCAGCAAACTAAGCCTCGCCCAACTTCCGAAAACATCAAGGAAAAGGTAAGAACGTACCACAGAAGGATCGCAGACGACCGCCACAGGTGCGCCACTCAGTGTTCTGGTACGAATGTCCTTCGCGACGACTGCTTTGGCTGTGGGGGTGGACGTACAAGTTTAGGTCTTACGTCCCCTCTTTCCACGGACGTGCCTCACCTGTACCCTGGTGCAAGTCAAGAATCGCAACTTCTGTTCCAGTCGCTCCTGGTACATCGTACCTAAGCGGGGAGTTATCCAACCCGTCCGCTTGGAATCATTCACCTCTAATACTCACCAACATGGGTCGCTCACGCAAGTTCCTTCGTAGTAGTTCGGGTTACTGGGGGTTTAATGTTATCCAAATCCTACACCGGTCAAGAGTCGGACACACTCGTCGATGGTGCCTCGGAAATTCTCGAACGTGAACGTATCAATGAGGGTGTTGCTTGTTGCCGTGGAGTTCGATTTCGGACCGCTCTAACAGGTTGAACACGCTCATGAATATCCACCGACATGGGAGAATGGTGGTGCCGTACAATCTGGTCCCAGTAGCTGAATTAACCACAGGGTTAGGTCACTTGCCTCAGAAATCGAACGATCACGTACTTTTGAGTGACAAAGATCTGGGTCAGGCAGGTCAGTACGACTGGGTCGAAGAGTGGTGGAGGGACTTACAGGGAATCGAACTTTTTTTATCTCAATATCCCTCCAGGTGATGCTAAGCAATGGATGTATCAGAGCTACCCCGGAGACAGACGATCGTCGTACTTCCTGGCGATACCACTACCACCAGCCCAACTCTTGAACCTCGCTCCGTAGAGCGAATTTTCCTGCGGCGTGTGGGTAAATTCTGGATCCGAAAATTTACTTCGCAATGGCAGCTTACCATGATGACGTCTTCGATCCTTTGAGCGCGACGTCAGCAACCCCGACCCTACCAATACATGAATGACTTACAGAACGTCCTGGACATCCGCAACTGCGCCGCCCTTGCCCAGCGAGCCAATGGAGAGCCCGTGACCGCCGTTGCAATAACTGTTGCGGAAGTGGATGTTTCTTGCTGGACTGCCGACAGTTAGGCAATCGTCTCCGTTGAATATTTCATTGTCTTCGAACAGCATGTTCGTGCCCCGAGCGGAGAAACCTATCAATTTCCCCGAATGAGTGACATGTTGGGCGTTATAGTGAGCTATCGTCTGAACCCACCGTCGCTAAGATAGGAAACCACGTTTTGTTGAGTAATCCAGAGTCTAGGGGAAAGAGTGACTCACGTGTTGAATGGGAAGGCCTGCCCCGAAAACCGAAACCCTCTGAGTCTAACACGCCGAGGTAGACCGGCGAACCTACTTACCTTATTGTTCGAGATGGCTACTATCTCATTGTGGTGGACGTGGAGGTTCTTGGAACTACTAGTACTGAAACTCCAGGCTACGGGCTAACGGCGGAGATATTCAACAATCACATAGTACAGGTCGTGCCATGCCAAGACTCACTTGCCACAGCTTCATATACTTGATCTCTCCATCCGTGATTTTCTGAAAACCCCACCCGTGAGGACGGTTCACCTGTAATGCAATTTCTTGCATCACGTCCCACCACTGGAAAGTTTTGTAAGCACTCGGCCGCCAGTGATTAGCAGTCTCTACTCTACCTGTTGCCCATGAGAGTCGACCCAACCACAATCTGAATCTCTGGAGCCTTCCAATGTAACGTTGGAACCTCCAGTGAATGTGAACCTAAAAAGTGTGGGTGTAAAGATGCGTTTTGAAGGAAAGGGCGGGTACTGACCACCACCCTGGGAAATTCTGTACGAAATGGGACGTTCAACGCATCTGAATTCCTAGAGAGAAATGTAACCCACCGAAGACCCGACAATTTCTGGTAGAAACGAATGCCCGATATCAACGTCAAAAACTCGCGTCACATAGTTGGGAGGTTCTCACCTTGAGTCGCCTGGACATCAGCGGCGTAGGACAAGTTCCCTTGCACACTGATTATGACGTTCTCGAGATATGGAAAACGGATGGGGGTCAGGATATTGTACGTGAGGCCCTTTTCGAACAGAATCGTCGCGTTGGTGGCGAGTTCCGGGACTACGGAAAATGCTGCGGCAAGAGCGGGGGTATCATCGTTCCCTCCCGAATGAGGGACAACATAATTGGTCCAAGCCAGAACAAGAGAAGTGGAAGATAGAGCAGAGGCGAGATGAAGGAGACGCATGGCAGAGTACGAGTACCAGATGGAACCAGGGCGGGTGGCCTTGAAGTTCGTCAGCTGTTGCTGGACTTTAAAGCTTCAGTATCAGTACTGTGGTCGGGTCAACCCGTTTCGGGTTCGAGTTCGCCAAGTTGGTGGCAGCGAGCATCGGTGTCACAGCTGTTGTGATCCGTTTCTGGGGTGTAAGTATGGTCTTGTGGTCCTGGGTACCAAATGTTCGAACGAGACGTTCCCCGGATGGCAGGGAAACCACACGCGGCGCGGTCTTCGAAGATGGACCTCTGACGTCGTCACCGGGACCAGCATGAACAACATGGCCTTCCCCCATGGCCACTGTGAATACGGCTCAACTTTTATCCGGTGAAAAATGAGTAAGAGTTACAGAAAAGCAGCGAGAAGGGAGGAAACGGTTCCACCAATCTTGCTGATGTATTAGGCCATTAGGTGGAAATTTATTGTCCCGGACCGCACGAACAATCCGCCGCTCCAGCTTGGAATCCCGGATAAATGGAACGTAGGGCATAGTGATTTGGATTCGGAGTCGCGTAAAGGAGAATCACTAATCGATTCGTGAATAATTGACTGAGCGGCGTGGGTTGCGCAGGCTTCATTGATCGCGGTTGGAACATTACCCTGTCTGGGACTTTCCGGCCAAGGTAGATCGCCTGACCGACGGGTACCCATGGCGGTTTCTTGGAGTCGACGGGCGTCATGGAACACACTTCTCCAAAATGTCCATTGTTTTGTATTACAGTAAGTTGCACTCACGATTACAATATGATACATCTTATGTAGTTGGCCCCATTCGCGAAGGGGCGAATGCAATGATAGAGTGAATGAGTGACATGGCATAAGTGGATGTGGGTGTGTTGTGAGTCGGTGTCAATGAGGTCCTGCAGTTTGGTCTAGATTAATGATCAGCCTTGTCTCTTCCTATATCGTCCTCCAGAGGTGCTAAAGGAGACGAGGGATCAGCCAATTTCGTCTTCAATCATCCACGTTGTTCTCTACCTTGCTTCCGCCTCAACCCTGACCTTCTTCGCTTCAATCATCTCCTCCGCTTCCCGATTGATTTCCCTTACCTCCTGGGTATCAGGGAATCCAATGCTCCAATATTTTGGAGGCGTGGACGGGGGTGCCCAGTTGTGTCTGTGTTTGGATATCTCCTGCTTGTGCCTTTCTATCTCCTTCTCGTTCTCTTCATCGACGTTCATTGGTGACGCAAACATGGCCGTCTTAGACTTTGGCGAGGAGGGAGGTGTACGCCAAAGTGGGGCTTGTAAACGGGAAGGTAACGGGCCCACGGTGCGATAGTACTGCGGTGCGAACAATTCACTGCAGATTGTGAGGCGAGGAGGGGGAAACTCACCTCTTTACAACACTCGCAATCACTCCCATGCATCTTCCGTCGGTCCTCCTTATTCCGCACTACAGCATCGTATGCGTAATTCAACCCATCATTTGCATCAGGGTTGATTTCAAATGCAGCGTTGACTGTTCCAGACTTGTGCCTAGAGCGAAGGGTCAGCTAGACGGATAACGTGTGCCGACGATCCTACACGCACTTTGCTAGTTTATACCGCCCGCGGCCTTTGAACTGCAAGTAAGTTTCCAGGGGTTGTTTGCCTTTGTTCTCTTTGTCATCTGGGAGGAGGTTGGTTGCGAATATGGCGCATATAAGAGGGTGATTACCGTTGTCGTTGTCCTGGGTAAGGTCGATGACTGTAAAGGCGGTCAGACGTGATCGTTCAAGTTCGTGAATCCAGCGGACCATCCTCGGAATCCTCTTTATTCACCAAGGTGATCTCCGCTTCTGTTACCGGATCGGACTTCGAGCTATAAAAAGAGAGAGAGAATGAGTTTCAGGACGAAAGAAGCCAGGGTGGGGAACTAACTCATCGGTTATGTCCATTTCGTAGTCATCAGTATCGGACGGGTCAGATACCTTCACTCCTGACGGACCGGGAGTTGGGGGTTCCGAGACCGTCGAGACAGGTGTTGATAAGAGATCCAAGCCGGGCACTGTCTGGTTCCTAGGTTTCTTCGGGTTCCCTTTTCTTTCTGCCATTCCAGCCACGATTGCCTTTCGCTTTTTTGGCGAGATGTTCAACCCGCCCTTCGCCGGTGCCAGCGAACCATTGGTACTTGATTTGTACAGCCAATCTTTGAAGTCTTTCCATTTCTTGTAATCCGCGCGGTGCCGGGCAGAGGCCTTGGCCTTGGCTTCGGAGAGACGGTCGTAACGAGACTGGAGTTCAGTAAGCTGCGTCTGTAGAGAGGATATCGTCGTTTGCAGGTCGGCAGTAGAGGTAGAGTTCGAGTCAGAAGAGGATGAGGACGAATGGGCGATTAAAGCGGGAGGTAACAAAGTGGGCAGTGGAGATGGGTTTTTTGCATGTTCAACCCCAACTCTTCTTGGAATAGGTGGGCTGTGTGTGATTAGTGAGAAAATAGGGAACAAGTACGATGGCGACCAACCAATTCTCTTTCTCTGGATCGTCGTGCGCCACCGTTGCGGCGCTACCACCCTTCAAACCGGAGCCCCTGAGCTCGGTCTTGAGAGCAAACACCTCGTTCTGGGACCGCTTGAGGTCCCCTCTGAGTTTCAGGTTGACCTGCAGAGCCTCCTTGCTTGTTTCGACGTGTTTCCGTAGCTCATCTTCAAGTAGCCCAAGCCTTTCGTTCAGCCTCACGACGTTGGTCTGAAAATCTGGAGAGCGGACAGAGTCTTCCGCCTCTTGGATGGTCTCGAAACCAAAATTCTGAGCAAGGCGGGATGCTCTCTGATCAGCATCGAAGAGCTTTGAGCGGAGGTCGTCGTTTGACCACTTTAGTCTTCGGATCTGTGGAAAACAACGGAGGTCTGTCAGCTATACGCAGTCCTCGCTGACAAAGACGAAACGAGATTCACCTGAGCCTCAAGAGCGTCGATGGCTTGGGTGGAAGAAGAGGACATGGTGTGCGCGTCACGTGGTCGCGTCCCGCTCTTCGGTTGCCGTCACATACATACTGTGACCGTGACGTCGCGACTTTGGGCTGACTCCGGTTGACTTGGGAAGTGGTGATGAACTCGGCAACGGCGGCGAGGGAAGAGGTCCAACGCGTGTCCATCGACACCGCCAACGACTGGAAGAGGATCAAGTCAAATTTCTCTTCTGCGGCCTTTGCCGCTCTGGACGAGAT
>Ga0307515_10013102_pt1 | contig 15521 bp, 16 predicted proteins | sample 17_EM_MG_FD_194513 | JGI IMG/M metagenome (GOLD analysis project Ga0307515, IMG submission 194513) | Populus trichocarpa ectomycorrhiza microbial communities from riparian zone in the Pacific Northwest, United States - 17_EM | ecosystem: Host-associated > Plants > Roots > Unclassified | place... | reverse complement strand
AATAAATACTCAATTTATAAACTATCAAAAATAAAAAGAAAAGAAATATAAAGTATAGAGTAGAGTCGGGTTAAGCTGGGTTTAAAAAATCATGACCTGTTACCAGGTCCATAATATTTATTTTTTAGGTTTTTTTATCAATTATCATATGTAATATTTATATTATTTAAATTTTAGTGTGTTTGACATCATTTCTGTTTCTGATTTTTAGTATTTTTGACTTGAAAAAATATTAAATTAATATTTTTAATGATTTTACAAATAAAATATTTTAATATATTTTAAAATATAAAGATATTTAAAAAAATATTTTACATCATAATCTCATAACTCTCCTTTTAACGAGTCATGTGGAGTAAAATAATGCAAAGTGCCCCTAGTCAGCTAACTCCACTCTTGAAACAAAAGCAAAAGTAAACAGAAAAAAGATAGCAAACTGGCCACGCGAGATCTCAAGGAAAAGCAAGGAAGCCGCGGTAAATCTTTAAAATACCGGTAACTCCGTTAAAAGTGATATGTATTTTTTTTTAACATGCGTTAAAAATGACAGTGACAGGTAAAAAAACAGCCATAGACGTTAAAAAAAAAAGAACGAGAAAATAAAAACAAGTTGAAAAGTGTTTGCTTTTTGAAACAGCCACGCGGCTATTTCAGGCCGCTCGAGCCTCTTCGCTTTTATTTTTTTTTCTTCTCTCTTTAAAAAAACACAAATTTTTTTCCTTTGATTGGCTCCTTTTCCCTCTCCCTTCCCTTCTTAAATTCTCCTCCACAAAACCCTTATTTTCTCATTCCCCTCTATTTCTCTCTTTCTCCCCTCTTCGTTTCTGCAATATATAACTTTTTTTTTAATTTTTTCGTGGGGTTTTTTTGTATTTATATATTAAGGGTTTTTCTTTTAATTTTCTTCTTTTTTCGCTTCTGTTTTTCATTAATTTCCGAACTTTTTCGAATTTCATAATTGTGAATTGGGATTTCAAAAATAAAGTGTAGTGATTATATTTTTTTCATGATTTAAATGATTTTGAAGGTTTGCTGGTGTCAAGTATGTTCTTGTGCTGATAGTTCAAATAAATAAATTGTATAAGAGTAAAGTTTTCTGCTTTAAACTTAAAAAAACAAAGAAGAAGAAGAATGGAATCTAGCAATGGAAAGGAAGCAGAAGGGGCAATGAAGGAAGAGAAGAGCAATACTCATCAAGAAGCAGAAACTGTTTCAAATGCAGAAGAGACGAAATTGGGCTCTAAAGTGGGTAGTATGAGCAATAAAGAAATGTACTTTAGAGCAGATAAAATAGATTTCAAGAGCTGGGATGTTCAGCTAGAGAAGCATTTAAGCCGTGCATGGTCAAGGGATATGGAAGTGCAATCAACAAGAAAGGAGGAGTGGGAGATTGATTTGGGAAAATTGGATATAAGGCATGTTATTGCTTATGGGACTTATGGGGTTGTGTATAGAGGCAATTACGATGGCCAAGATGTTGCTGGTAATGCAGTTTTTATTTATTTTTCTCCTTTTCCTGCTTCCTTCCGGAAATTTTCATTCAATTTTGGAATTCAAGTTCTTTTCTTTTCATGTTTTTTATTCATTTTTAGTTGCTGACTTAAAGAAATTTCGATAATTTGAGAGTTTACCTCTGATAACTTTTTGTAGTAAAACTCTGAATGAATTCCTTATGAGTTTCTGAAATGAAATTGTGAAATATTCTGTCTGTGATAAATGGCCAGTAGGTAGCTGTAAATTTCTTCACATGTAGAAAAGTAAAAAGGTGGTAAAGGAATTTAGATGTCAAGTCTGATGATATGTTTAAAACATTTATGTTATGGGACAGAATAAAAGGTAGCTGTTAGGACATCAAAACAATGAAAAATATAAAAATAATAATTAATTTGAAGCTTCAAAAAATCTCAAGCTATTGCACCGCAATTCCAAACAAGTCCATTTACGTTCCATGTAAATTATGTTGTTTTTATAACTGCAACTGTATGTATCTTATTGCACACGTTTTTTTCTTTTTGTCTGGATTGTGTTTTCGAGAGCTCATAAAATTCGTTATTGGTGCATAATGCTTAGGCAGAGAGGGTTGAAAAGTATACGGCGGAAGCATCACTGGTTCAGTGGCTTATAGGAAAGCTGACTTTTAGTTCATATCTCTTTTAGATAAGATGAACGTAAAACTTTTGACATTAAACAGTAAGGCATGACGTTTGACACTTTTTTTTGAACCAATGATTAGTATTCTTAAACATCCTTGGTTAAGTTTTCTTTTTGTCCCTCTTGATTTTTTTTATCTGAGTAAATACTCTGGTTTAATTTTTTCTCGTCTTTTTTGGTTGTGCTTCATTGTTTGGAATGAGATAGCAAAAGGCATGGCTTGAGCGAGTCATGGTAAGTGCACCTACCCAGCTTTTGCGATGTCACATAAATTTGGCTGAGGTGCTTGTATGAAGGAGTTTTGAACTAGTTATATATTTGTTTAAATCCTCGGTGTTTTGCTGAAGGAAAGGGTGTCTTTCTGAATCCTTCCCACTCTCAAATGATTTAAATTCCTTGGATGTTGAAAAGTTCGGTTATATGCTAAAACGTGCATTTCTTTGAATATTTCAGTTTTACCCAAGAGGAGGCATTCCCTTCCTTGCAAACCCTGTTACAATAAAATTGTAAAGATGGTACAAAATTTCAAGTAAATCTAATGAGTGCAAACTCTATTTTGAAGGAGCTATTTAAAAAATTCTGAATTTTAATACTTTTATTTTTAGATATTTTCTATTGCAATACTCTGTTTCCCTCTGTCAATGTTCTAAAGCATTCTTTTTGTTCAAGTTCTCATTTCTTTCTGTTTTTTTTTAAAAAAATTTACACTTCCTATGCCTTTGACCGTGAATATACAATGTTCATTGAATGGAGAACGAAGATCAAGTTGAGCCTGCAGATTATTGGTTTTAATGGCCTTAACCTTCTTTCATCCTTGCTATTATGTGATTGCTACAATGAGTCAATTATGCTGTTCTGTAGAGGTGCAACGATGTGTTCTGTATTGACAGTGGATGATGTGTATAGAATGACATGTTTTTATTACAAACTGGAAATAATCCTAGAATTGCGAGGTGCCTTGTAACCCTCCAAAATCATTTCTCGTTTCTAGCAGGACATGCATAATCTTGCTTCAAATTTATGAGAAAAAGACTGGGTGAAATTCCTTTGTTATAGATGTTGCTTTGTAGTATATAGGTGTCATTATTTTACAAGCAGTATCCATATAAAGTTTTTTTTAACCACTAATTGTTGATAGCATTGCTGTTATGATTGGTCCAAATGTAGGAAGCAACGATGTCCGTTTGATACTTTTTAAGCGTGTCTGTGTATATGTTATGGCATGATGATAATGTGAATTGTCTACTCCGCCACCCAACCTATTATAACCACCTAAAACATCAAACTTCCACTCCAAATGTGCAATACATACTTGTCTCGGCAAATTCCTCACTGCCAACTATTAATTATTACAGTGAAGGTATTGGACTGGGGGGAGGATGGCATTGCTACTGCTGCTGAAACTGCTGCTCTCCGGGCATCATTCAAGCAAGAGGTTGCTGTTTGGCATAAGCTTGACCATCCTAATGTTACAAAGGTAAAGGGTACTCTGTCAATCAATGGCTTGATGTCTTCTGCGGTTACCTTTCATCGATAAAAAAATCACTCGAAGTTCTTTCTTGCTTTTCTATTGTGATAGGTGTTGTTCCATAGATTTCCATCACAAGCTTTCTTGATGCATTGCCATTGTATCATCATCTTAAAATCTATAACTATAATTATCCATTACAGTTTGTTGGAGCTTCAATGGGAACTTCCAACCTGAAGATCCCTTCCACAAGTTCTTCAAGTGATAGTGTCAATTCTCCTCCTTCCAGGGCGTGTTGTGTTGTTGTTGAGTACCTTCCAGGTGGGACGCTTAAGAAATTTTTAATCAGAAATAGGAGAAAGAAACTTGCCTTTAAGATTGTGATTCAACTTGCCTTGGACTTATCTAGGGGGTAAGTAAATATTTTCAATTAAAATGTTTGTTATTCAATGTTTATTTATAGATTTTGTTTGGTTTTATCCACTTTTGCAGTCTGAGCTACCTTCACTCTAAAAAGATTGTACATCGTGATGTTAAGACAGAAAATATGTTGTTAGATGCTACTAGAACTTTGAAAATTGCTGATTTTGGTGTTGCTCGAGTTGAGGCTCAGAACCCAAGGGATATGACTGGGGAAACCGGTACTCTTGGATACATGGCCCCTGAGGTATCCACTGTTCTTCCTTTTCTGTTGTTGTAGTTTTCCCTTTACATGAAATCCTTACAAAAGAGTTTAACGAAGTGATTGTCCAGGTCCTGGATGGTAAGCCTTACAACAGGAAATGTGATGTATACAGCTTTGGCATATGCTTGTGGGAAATCTATTGCTGTGACATGCCTTATCCGGATCTTAGTTTTGCTGAAGTTTCATCTGCAGTTGTTCGACAGGTTTGTTTGCCATATTTTGATAACTGTAGTGGGAGGCCCCATTTTTATTTCTTAAAATTTGGAATGCCCCATAGTTTGATACCTGCAGTTGCAATTAGTTCCCAGGGTGCATGCTGAGGAAAATACCTACATATGGTATTATGAGATGCATAATGTATGATGTCTTACAGAGTTGAACCTAAAGACTTACTTATGTGACTAGAAAACTGCTATCGTGCAATGTGAAAATACTGATGTTTGTATGAGCAGAAGCACTAAAGGTATCTCTTGTTTCTTTAGATAGCTGACCCAAAGATTAACACACATGACTAGATGATTGATGCTGAGGGGATTGTGATTATTTGTTTGAGTAATAGCATTAAAGCCGTGTTCTTTCTATTGTCATCATAATGTTGATCCATAGGACAAGGTGACCTGATTAGTGTAAGTTTTATCAACCCTGGTTGGACTACATCTTACATTGTTAATTTGGTTGCACTGGACATTGCCTTCTTGTAATCTAGCCTGTTCGCAGTTTTAACATACCATGTTATGTTGATAATTTCAATGTTGAAACGATCTTGGCAGCATTTGAGGCCAGAAATTCCTAGATGTTGCCCAAGTTCATTAGCAAGTGTCATGCGAAAATGTTGGGATGCAAATCCAGAGAAGCGCCCTGAGATGGACGAGGTAGTTAGGCTGCTCGAAGCAATAGATACAAGCAAAGGGGGTGGCATGTTACCTGAAGATCAATCAACTGGCTGCTTGTGTTTCACCCCAGCTCGTGGTCCCTAACACCTTTTACCTTCCGCCAGTCTTTGATGCTCATAGTATTGAAGCAATCCACTAGATCGCAGGTTTCTCTAGCACATGAACTAAGAATTTAGATGCCAGAGAATTTCTGCGTCTAGTTGATTCATCACATGTTATCAGTGTATTGATATTAGCTCTGCACTTCTTTGTTGCACAGAATTATAGAATTTGGAAATGTTGGAGCTACACATTTATTCTTTATATTTTTCCGTGAGTACATCATGGACATCAAGATGGATGGCAGTTAGAAACCACAGTATACGCAGATGAAACTGAATCAAAACTTTCCATTTTAATAATATTTGGCCTGTAACCAAAAGTTTGAGTTTTTCTTTCTCATCAAGGGTCGAATCAGGTAGGTTTTAAGAACATATTTTGCCTAAAACTAAAGCAGCTGAAGCAAGTAGTAGTGCTGTAAAATTATTCTGCAAGATGAGAATCAAAGGATGCTAAAGCATGTTGCAGCTACGAAAACAACTAAAGATAAGCATTTGGGATCCTTACCTGTGCAATTTTGATGACGATATTATTGGATAAGCAAGTGGTGGTGTTTCGTGCACGGATTGCGTCAGAGAAGTGGAAATCATCTTGTGGCCGAGGGGATAAATGCAAGTGGCAAGTTGCTAATGTTGGTAGAGTGGAATTCCTCATCAGCCGCCACTGGTCTGGCAGATAAGCAGCCATTGCTACCCTTCTACGTGTAGGTTGGATGAGATAGTGATTATGATTTGAGTTGAAGAAAGTGATGGGATTAATGTTGGCTAATTATCATTAGAGTTCTGCTTGACAGCACTCTCTCCTTATTATAGCATTTGCATTCGTATCTCGAATGATTTAACACGAGGAGATTGGTGATTGATCATTCAATATTTCACATGATTGTAAAATTAAAAAGAATATTTATTAATGAATTTTTAAATACTTAAATATCTACCTTGTTCTTCTTAAAAAAAAAAAAGGAAGCTCTCTACCACTATATTTTGTTAAATTAAATGACTCTCGAAGGACATGGATACAAGATTTATAAACATTAGGGGCTGGAAAGTAAACATTCAAAGTGGAAAGGACATTATTGCTAATATGTAAGAGTCTTGGGTGTGAATTTCCACAACCTCTGTACTCTATAAATACTCCTGTCAAACCAAAGCGCAACTGCAATCTCACAGTTGTCTCGACACTGCCGCGCCTAACAACTTTAAAACACACAAAAACCCACTTCCGGAACGACACAAGTTTTAAGATGTCCCACCCAGCCGCCGAAACCTCGTCGTTTATGACCGATTTCCTCCGCCAATCAGGTGGCGTTGCCATTATCGACGGCGGTCTCGCGACGGAGCTCGAACGGCATGGGGCTGACCTCAACGATCCCCTCTGGAGCGCCAAATGTCTCCTTACTTCCCCTCACCTCGTCCGTGCGGTACCCCCTCTCTTCTCTCTCTGTACGCACACCCCGATGTGTTTCTGTTTCCGTTGAAATTGATGTTGCCTCTGCTTTAGTTTTCGTGTATCCTTCTCTTTTAAGTGCGGACCAAATGGTGCCTTTAGACCCTATAATCTTTTTTGTAATTCAAATAATAATAATAAAATAATCTAAGACTTAACAAAGAAAGAAAAATTTGTGTTATTTTCGCTGACAGAAATTTAGAATTGATGTCACGAAAAGGGGAATCTGTGATTTTAGAACCCTTGGAGAGAAATGGGAGGAGGGAGGGGGGTCAAATTGGAGATTTTGATTGTGAATGAGTGGCAGCAGCTTGCAACAGAGATGGGGCAGTGATAAAATTAAATTAAATTGGTGAAGAGTACGGACCGCCATGTGGGCTGTTTTCAGCTATATCCATCTATGATTGGGTGTGGGTTTGTGTTTCTGGAATCAGCTTCTTAGATTTGATTGTTGTTTGGTAGTGCAAACTCAGTAGATGTGAATTATCACTTCTTTTTTTTAGCTTACTTGGCTACACTCACTCAGCTATGCTGTTTTGTATTGGTTGGAATTTGGCAGCGATCTCAGAGAATTTAATATAGTATACTGTATCGAAGTTGAACCACCCTGCTTTCTTATTTTATTTTTATGATATTGGACCACTCTGGTTTTTTTCTATTTGTTTCAAGAATACACAATTGTAAGTAATTTTAAGTGTGTTGATCTAAGGATTGAACGTTGAACTTGGACAAGCATCCATTGGTTTTGAACATTAAATACATAAAACATCACGCTCATTTTTTTCCAACCCCTTTTTAGTGATGATATGCCAGAATCTTCTATTTACCGACATTGATTGTATTTGTGAAATTTTTGCTTTTCTTACTTAAATTGTTCATTTTAGCCCAAGAAAAATATATCCCTAAAACTTTATGCATGAGAAATATAATTAATGTGTATATAAAAAGGAAAAGACATTAACGTAATAGGAAACAAGTTTAATTCCCAGAAATCACAATGACTTTCATCTTAGGAAAAATTCCATTTAACTGCAGGTTTTTTTCTACTTAACTTTTTACGGAGAAAAGGTTTTAAATGTCTGTAATTGGTACTGGAAACAGTATTTTATCGATTCCATTAATAGAAGCTCTGTTTCGGAAAACTAAATGCAATTCATAGGATTCATGTGTTATCAATATCGATAATGGATCAATAACTAACATATTAGGAATTGCTGCCTTCTTTTTTTATTTAGCAATCTTTTCAAAATATTTTTAGCTCTACATGAAATCATATGGAATGCTGATGTGGTATCGTTCCATTGGTTAATGTGTTGCTTGATTGAGCAGGTACACCTTGACTATCTTGAAGCTGGTGCAGATATTATCATCACAGCATCTTATCAGGTAATAACAATGATCTCTCTCTCTCTCTCTCTCTCTCTGTGGAACTTACGCTCAGTTTCGCTTGAATGTGGACAGGCCACCATTCAGGGATTCGAGGCAAAAGGTTTTTCCAGAGAAGACAGCGAAGCCTTGCTCAGGAAAAGTGTGGAAATTGCTTGTGAGGCACGGGATATATATTATGGTAGATGCAGAGAAGGTTCTCCTGATGGAAGTGATGATGGTAGGGTTCTGAAACATCGACCTATTTTAGTTGCAGCTTCCGTTGGAAGCTATGGAGCTTATTTAGCTGATGGATCTGAGTACAGGTGAGTTGACCTCTAACTAAGTCATTGCATGAGCCGCATCACTGCCTATACCTATTTGTATCAAGCACCAATTGACAGTCATGTGTCTTAGTTATATGCACTTTTATTCTAAAAGCTTTGTGGAGACTTAATCTTCGGAGTGCTTTATTGGATCTTAGAAAATTTTAGTTATTTTCTTTTTTATTCTAATAGTGATGTGGAGACTAAATCTTAAGGGTTCTTTACTGGATCTGAGTAAATGGCCATGGTCATAAGCTTGATGGCATTGGAATGTGGTTCACTGTCTTTGCTCAATGAGGCTGTCCTACTGTCCTTCACGTAAGAAAACTCTAAAGTATAGTTTTTCTATCTCTAATTGTTGTTTTCCCTTTACAGTGGGAATTATGGTGATGCGATTACCCTTGAAACCTTGAAAGATTTTCATCGCAGAAGAGTACAGATCCTAGCAGAATCAGGTGCTGACCTCATAGCATTTGAAACAGTTCCAAATAAGGTAGAAGCTCAGGTATTGATCAAACCCTTTGTCATGTTGCATTATCTTAATTTCTTGCTCTTAGAGGAATGTCATGATCAAATCTAAGAAATAGGAAATGGAGTTAATACTGGTGCCACAATTCATTGTTGTGCTTATTTTCCCTTTGACTAGGTCTTTGTTTTGTGTAGGCATATGCCAAGCTCTTGGAGGAAGAAGACATAAAGATCCCTGCATGGTTCTCTTTTAACTCTAAGGATGGCATTAATGTAGTCAGCGGTGACTCTTTGCTTGAATGTGCCTCCATTGCCGAATCATGCAAGAATGCAGTTGCTGTGGGAATCAACTGCACGCCTCCTAGGTTTATTCATGAACTGATTCTGTCCATTAAGAAGGTATGCTTTTCGTGTTCCTTCTATTCTTTTCTTATCATTTTTAAATGCTCTTAATAAATCACAGAACTTCAGTGTTCATTACTGGTTGTCATAAGTATCTCCATCTGATATAAAGTCAGAGCTATTCATTTGTACAATAAATGATCATTGAAACTCTGTATTTTGTTAATGAACTTATTTGATCCCATGCCAGAAATATAAATAATTATGAAGCAAGCAGAACCTAAGACAATACTCGCAATCTATGTCCTCAAATTGGTATCAAATTAGTTGTCAATGACTACACGTAGGTTATTTTTTAATTTATATTTTTGTGGTAAATTTATTAACAATTGCCTAATTTCTGCAACAGTGTGAACTTAAAATTATCACAATTTTTCTTTAGTTAAAAAGTCAAGGACTTTGATTGAATTTAGAACTGAATTTTAAGAGTTTTACAATCGTGATAAGCTCCTTGGTTTTTAGAGATGTCAGATGATATTGATGGTTTTTTTCTATGTCCAGAATGGTCTTGCACTATATTCCACTATGCAATGTTGGTATAAAGAATGTGGTAATGGACAACTGTTAGTTTTGAACATCTCTTGATGCTAGATCACTTGGGTGGGGGGTTATACTGTAGGCAACAGCAATACCACCTGCCCCTTGAATTTATGATTTCTATGTTAAAATAGTTGCTGGATACAAAAATAAGAATTGATTCCATGTGTTTAGTATATTTATCAGCATTAGAATTAAAGTTAACATTTGTCTGGCACTGTGTGATTTTATCAGGTGACTACAAAACCGATACTTATTTATCCCAACAGCGGTGAGAGTTACGATGGCGATCGAAAGGAATGGGTGGTGAGTTCATTTTGCCTCGTTTGTAAGAAATACTTTTCTTAAATTTAACTGTGTCAACTCACTCTCGGTTGCAGCAAAATACTGGCATATCGGATCAAGATTTTGTATCATATGTAAACAAATGGTGTGAGATCGGGGCTGCTCTTGTTGGAGGCTGTTGTAGAACAACTCCTCATACTATCAGAGCCATATACAAGACTCTTCCCAATAGATCTGCTGCTCTATCCTCGCAGTGACCACGGAGAGGATAATGTAATTCCAAACCCAAACATGGATGCTGAAAAGGGCTTTGCATGGTCTGAGATTTTTCCCCTGGTGTGGAGGGAGAGTCTAACCAAATCTAAATCAAGGCCTGAGTTGAAGTTTTGTAGACTGAGGTTTCTTTTTCATGAGCTACTTGTATTGAGAAGGTGACTCCTGATGAACTCTTTCTGACCCGAGGATCCACGGCTTCTTCCTGTTTTTTTTTGGTTTTTTTTTTTTATATACCGGTGTAAGGCTGACCCGAGGATCTACGGTCTTGGTTTCTGTATTGTCGGAAGACATTATTTCAAGTTAAATAAAGGTATTTCAAATCACCATCTAATAACCCCCTATAAAATCGTTTAATTTGAACGTTATTTTGATTCTTGAGCAACTTACCACAAGCCAAGCCACTCGAATAACAGTGAAAGGTTAACGGCATCATAATTTTTTTTTTCATATCAATTTTTAAAAAAATATAATTTTTTTTTATTTTTTAATAATTTTTTTTATATTTTTATATCATTTTAATATCTTGATATTAAAAGTAAATTTTAAAAAATAAAAAAAATATCATTTTAATATATTTGTAAATAAAAATAAATTCTATCATATTTTTAAATGAGTTTTTAGTGTGTTTTTATTTGTTTTAATTAATTTTTTTATGTTTTTATATCATATATTAATATTAAAAATAAATTTAAAAAATAAAAAAATATTATTTTAATATATTTATAAAATCCTTAGTGTGTTTTATATTTTTAATTTAAAAATATATTAAAATATTTATTTTAATTTTTAATATTTATTCATTAAAATTAAAAAAAAATTATTAATTCAAGTGCATTTTTCAAACACATCCAAGCACCAAAAATAAATGGTGATTTAATCAACAAAATCTGGAACATAAAAGGGTGTTTGGGAGTGTGGTTGTGGTTGCTTTTCAAAGTGCTTTTCACTCAGAAAAGTATGCCAACAATATTTTTTTATTTTTTAAAAATTATTTTTGAGATCAGCACATCAAGATGATTTGAAAACATCAAAAACATATTACTTCAAAAAAAAAAAAATTCAAATTTTTTAAAAAGTAATTTCCAACAGCAATGCCAAACGCCCTATCGTAAAGTGTCAAAAGGCAGTTCTGGTCAGGAGCTAGGAGGGAACCTTCGCTAGGAGCAACAAAATGCAGAACCCAAAAACTCCCAAAGCTCCTTTGCTAGAACCAAGAAATGCAGATACCACTTTCCCTTAACCTCCTCTTCTCTTCTTCAACGTTATCCCCCCCCCCCCCCCCGCTAGCCTGACCAAGCTCTCTTTTCCTCTTCTCCTTCTGCTGGAATGGCAGCTTTTTCTTCGTTCAATTTTGTTTTTCTACAGTCACGACATTGTTTTGTCAGTACAAAACGACCATCCACTCGAAAATATATTAACAAAAACACCCTTCTCTTTAAACCCCGTGTAGAAGAATTAGATATCTGCTAATTGCTTCTCTTTTTTACACTTTTTTTTCCCTGATGGATCAAAGACTTGCAAAACACACACGTAAAACCCCTAGCCTTGGATCTCTCCGCTCTCTAACCCACCCCCCCTCGCAAAAACACTACCATCTCCCGCACTGTAATCCTCGGTGTTCCGCCTCCTGCGATCTAAAACCGAATAAATTCCTGAAATTCACAGTCGACTGGTGACTTCACCTGCCTTCTCTGGCTCAACCAACTCGCCTCTCCTTACTTTTCACGTGGTAATGTTAAATTAATTGCTGATTCTGCCTCGGAGAGGAGTTGAGTTCGGGGCAGGATTGCAGGGTATAGAGGTGGGGCGGTGCAGGTTACTGTGTCTGTCTGATGCTGTGATGGAGAGGATCCTAACGTGGAGGCTTTTCATTGGTTGTACTGTATTAGGTTCGCGTGTAATTGTAATGATGTTGTTGGCATCGCCGTGTAATTAATTACCAACTAGCAATTAGTTGTGTAAATTGCTTATATGACTTTAATTAATTCCCGTTTTCAACGTTCTGTAGCTAAAAACCAGATTAGGGTTTCGCACGTTTTTGTCATCGTTTTTTCAAGTGTAGTTACGAAAACGCCCCTTCTGTTACTGGAAACGGCATCGTGTTGAGAGGGATGCTCTCTAACTTGCGCCAAAAAAGTTAAGGAGTAAGGAGTAAGCAGCATCCGTGTGTCTCCGCTTCCTCGTTGCGGCTGCTCTGTAGCTCTATTAAACACTACAGAGGTACCTCTCATACTCTTCTTCTCTATAATCATTCATCAAGGAATTCTATTTTACCGTTTCGTCTCTCTCTGTTTTTTTTTTTTGCTACAAGAGATATGGAATTGCTTTACCTTTTTCATACTTTTGCTTTGACTTACCTTAAATTAGTGTCACTCTGCAAGTCTGGAAGAGAATACAAAAAAGGGAAAAAAATTAATTTTTGTGAAAATTAATTTCCTTTTCTCTTTTGGTTGGGAAAAATGATAGTTTGTTGCTTCTAATTTATACAAATGGCAAGATTGTGGGTATACAGAACATTATGGAGATAGATGCAGAGGTCAAAGATAGCTCCCTCATTCTGATCAAACAGGGAGCTGAAGCGGTGAGTTCAGTTCTAACATTGTTTCTCTCTCATGATATTGCTAATGTTACAGGATGCGATAGCTTATGCTTGTTTGATTGTTCTGTTTCAGAGGGTTTTTGAGTCAAGCTTTGTTGGGAGGAGGTCTATTGTTAAGGAACGTTTCTCGAAGAAGTATAGGCATCCAACTTTGGATTCTAAACTTACTATCAAGCGTTTAAATGCGGTGAGGGAGATTTTTTTTAACCATAAGGTCTTTCTTCACTGGTTTTCGCTACAAAATTTGTTAAAGCAATTCTGAACATCTTTTTTTTTTTTGTATAAACTTGGGAGCAGGAAGCCAGGTGTATGACGAAGGCGAGACGACTAGGGGTGTCTACTCCTGTGTTGTATGCTGTGGATCCTCTTCTGCACGCTCTAACATTTGAGTATGTTGAGGGTCCTTCTGTGAAAGATATCTTTCTTGAATTTGGGTTAAATGGCGTTGTGGAAGAACGATTGGATGACATCGCAATGCAAATTGGTGATTCAATTGGAAAACTACATGATGGTGGTCTTATTCATGGTGACTTGACAACATCAAATATGCTAATTCGGACTGGTACCAATCAATTGGTGAGTTATGTTATCTGTTAATGTTGGGGGGTGAAGGAATCTTTGTTTTCTCTGATTGTATGCTTGATTGTTACTATATCTCCTGCATCACAACCGGAAATATCTTCTCTCAGGTACTGATTGATTTTGGCTTGAGCTTCACTTCAACCCTTCCTGAAGATAAAGCTGTTGATTTATATGTACTGGAACGAGCCTTACTTTCAATGCATTCTTCATGTGGGAATGTGGTGAGCCAAGACTAAATTTTCATCATATCTTAATTTCATGTATACTATCTTGGATTGCTGACAAGATGCAAGGAAAAGGAGTTTGGATGCATCGAGAATGTGAAGAAACTATTTGAGAAATTGCCATGGATTTTAAATACATCGAGAATCAAACAGTAGACCTATTTAGAATTTTGCTTGAGTTTCACCTTTTTAGTTAGTACTGGAATAGAAATGCAGAAATGAGCCCGGTTTAACAAATTGTCATAGTGAACTTGTTAAAGCAACTGCTGAATCTTATGCTCTTAAAGTTCTTTTTGATAGTTTTCTCTTTTACTGTTTGTGAAGTTAAAATGGAACTGAGTAGAATCCTGCAAATGGAACTTTGCTAATGTTCTGTTTTCTTGTACAGATGGATCGCATACTGGCCGGGTACAGGAAGTCCTCAAAACAGTGGTCATCAACATTGAACAAGCTAGCTCAAGGTCCAACCTGGCTCTTCTAATTGATCATCTTTTCAACTTTTTTTTTTCTAGTTATGCTATTCTCATTTTTTTTCTTCTTTTACAACCTATTACAGTTCGACAGAGAGGTCGGAAGCGCACCATGATTGGATAAACTTTTCCACTATTTGTTCCGCATTAGGTAAGAGGATGAGGTGCCCGTCGAAGTAATCAACATTATGACAATTTATATTCGCTTCTGTATTCTTATGCATGTGCGTTTACCTACAAGTTGTGATTTATGAAACAAGTTTTCATGTTCGGCCAGGGGTTCAATAGGTTTCTATTCATGACAATCTACCGCTAAAATAGTTGATGTATCCAAATCAAATGATCTTGAGTTGGTCATTTACATGACAAATGCGATATATCTTATCATGTACGAGATTGTTTAAAGATTTTGCCATCGAGTTTGAATCGCATAACCTTTTGCTTCGTATAGAAGTTTTATGGAGCGTTCCTGACAACTCCTAAGAACTACAGCCAGAGCAAACATTGTTTTTTAATGTATACTAAAATTATTCATTTAACCCTGTAATAAAATAATCTAATACCTACAACTCAAGGATATTTTTAATTTTTAGAATAGTATAATTACTTTGATGCTTTAAAAACAACTAATTGAATTCTCACATAAGGAATTTTTTTTTTTGTTATTTTACATTGTTTTTATTGTAAATTTTAAGGGTGTTTAGGGACATTGTTATTTCACATAATTACTCTGTTCGAGCAGCGTGTTACGGGTTGTTCAGTCGCCAAACATTCCTTTCCAGGGTGGTGTTTGAAAGGTCTCGGCGCCCCCGATCATATGAGGTGGCGCGTGTTTTAAAATTCACGACGGTTGGCACCGACAATCATTTCTTCCCTCCCCTTCTTCTCTCTCCCCCATCTAGATTTTTGCGTCAGCCCTTTAAAAATTCAAGAATAGCCCTTTAAGTTGTTAGTTCTTCATATTCTGTTTTTCTTTTCTTTTTATTATGAGAGATCAATCGTTTTTTCCCGGATGCTTTGACATTCCCTTTTTTTTTTCATTCTAGTTATTAACACGGGGGTGAAGAAAATTAGAGACACAATTAAATATCTCTGACTACTACCCTTTTTTTCTAATTTGAAAAAGTTAGAAAAGAGAAAGAATAAAAGTGGATTCAACCTCCGCCAAACTCGGAATTGGGTTCAAGCTTCAAGTAAATTGACTTTAATTAAATTAAGAGAACAGAAGTGGAAATGCGGTTAGGG
>Ga0307515_10013101_pt1 | contig 15521 bp, 10 predicted proteins | sample 17_EM_MG_FD_194513 | JGI IMG/M metagenome (GOLD analysis project Ga0307515, IMG submission 194513) | Populus trichocarpa ectomycorrhiza microbial communities from riparian zone in the Pacific Northwest, United States - 17_EM | ecosystem: Host-associated > Plants > Roots > Unclassified | place... | reverse complement strand
TCAATTACAAAAAAGGACCAAAAAAGCCCGAATCAACTAGCTTAACCCGCAAAACTCGTGATCCAGATTATGAGACTAAGATAACCTTATTTCAAGCAAACTAAAATAAATTATAAAGTTGAATATCCAATAAATATAAAATTAAATGATGAAATTGAAAAAATAAAACTAAATTTAATTTCTTTTTTTGTTTTAAATCAAAGTAATATTCAGTTTAAGAGTATTTTGTGAGAGGAGGTCAACAATGATTTCTCATCGTGAATTAATTCTTGTGAAATTGTACACACAAGTTTTATGAAATTAAGCAAACATTGACAAATAGTTATTTTGATTAATTATTTGCGTGTACAATCTCTATTAAAATCCTTAATTACTTGAGGAAACTTCATGTCCATGTAGAGAAATTGCAAGCTTGGGAGCTTCTAGGTAGAGTTACTGTGCCTTGAGAGTTTGTTTTCGTGAGATTAAAGGCCTTTATTTATAAAGGATCAGATGACCTATTTCATTAATAATACAGAACTCTCATTTTATTATTTCTTTTTATGTATTTGCCAATGAGCTTGAAGCCCCATTAATGCCACATGACTATTTCATAAAATAAAATAAGGTAAACAGAATTTCCGTACGGCATGAGGCTATTTTTAGTTGGCAATAGGGTAAGACTCTTGACAATGACAAGAGGACACAGGGAGGGAGGAGAGTGGTTGATGTCTAAAACCACCAGATACGCCTATAATACTCGAAAGAGAAAAAAGCAATCTTGTCTTTTGGATAAATGGCGGATTACAGAAAAATCTAGATCAAATGGTCTCTTTTGTGGAACCAAGGATGAGGATTCTCTAATCTCTAGCTTATCTTTTGATCTCGATCCATCCCATGAAGATGCTGCCATGAACTCGTTTCGCGTTCTTCTGGCAGCTTCATGCTCTAAAGAACCACTACGACCCAGCACCAAGCAAACTGTCAACCTGCAGACATACAGAATCCAGCAAACGAAATGTAAGAGCAATTGATAAGAGGATGAACTCCGAAAGAGAAAGCAGCACTGTATGTTGTCACCATGACCACAGACGACGAAGGAAAAGAAAAGGGAAAAAGGTTATTTATCGAAACACCATTCTCCCCATCCTCATCTATCTGTGGACAATAATGAATGGAGAAAATTGAGGGAGCATATCATTAAAATTGACAGCATTTTTTCTATAACATAATCTCCAGCTGACGAAAGTCTCCCGACGATTCAGATTTTCGTAGGACAGTTTTTTACGCCGGTGTTCACCTACTGTTTTGATAGAGGAGAAGATGTGTTCTCTCCGTAGAAAGAAACTGTCTTATAAACAAATTTATTTTTATACAATCTTAATCTCAGAAAATATTATGACAAAAAATAAATGTTGTTTTCACACTTGTCATAACAAAAGATACTGTAATAAGAAGATCAATGGTCACAGTATCTGTTAGGGGAAAAGAATTGCATCCCAAGCAAAGAAGTAACACCGAGGACAGTGATCTTTAAGTTTAAGAGTACAAAAACAGGAAAGGGAGGTTAGTTCATCGTTTCACAAGTTTTTTACTAAGGTCTTCATCCTGAAACCTAAACAAAAGCCTACTCCCTTGAATGTATTGAAGGGTAATCTAAGCACGAATCAACAGAGAGAAAAAATAAGAAAAACAAGTATTTGGCCCACAATTGAGATGGAGAAATCCAACATCTGCTTACACGTCGGGAATATGGATCCTTAACGTGAAGCATGACTGCATGAATTAAATGCTGACAGCCTAATACTATTTTACGCAGTAACGATAAAAGATTAAAAGCATTGATTTGAAGAACTAACACAGCCATTTACATATCATTTTCACAAGTAATTTGTTGGAAACTACTGAAACTTGATTTAAAGACGCCCACTGCAAATGTTTGCATTTGGCTTAACCAGCTACTTCGGACTACAATAATGAGAATCGCTGAATACAAATGTAAAATTTATGTGATGTCAGTACTTCTGGAAATATACATGGCAGGAAAGTAGCCTGTAAACTAGGGCAACGGGAAGCATGTTACGTTGCATTATATCATCCTAGGCTGCCTCCTTCGCCCAGTGCACACCATGTGCAGAAGGTTGAAATGAGGGATCTGTTTAGATAATCCTCCACTAACGGGAAAGCGTACTTTGTTTCTTTTCTTCACCTACTCTTTTCCCCCAGGAATAAATTAATGTAGAAACCTGATCGGAGTAGTTTCAGAAACCAAAAGGTGATTGTTTTCTGCTTCCACCTTCTCCATATTGCTCGTTCCATTTCCTCAGCTCGTTCATACTAGCTGCATCGAAGGAAACTGAAGGCCCCACCTATAAAACAAGTAATAGATATCAATCTACATTAAAATTCCATAATCTCAGCATGAAGGAGAATGTATATGGTTTCACCGCCTGGCTTTATTCTTTGTATCAAACTGCTAAGAACAGTCAATTAACCAAATTGTTACCTTTGCTTTTGACTGAATGAAATCATTCAAATTAAGTGTTCTTAATGCAGGAGCTGCACCATTCTTGCCGCCCTGTAGAAAAAGTGACCAGAGGGAAAAAGAGTAGAGTCAAATACTTGGCCACAAATCAGAAGTAAAAATAACTTCAGGCAACACAAAAGGTACGAAGAATTCAAAGTTTGCAGCTGGGGGGAGGTTTTCAGTGGAAGGGGACAGGATGCACACGTGATACAGTAGCAAACACCAAAGGTATTTCTGAGGTGCTTTGCAAGTGCATTTGGGGTGGGGTCTAAAGTTCAGGAATCAGGATAACTTCTGCCGTGTAATCTTAATAGAAATCAGTGAAATATTTCTGCTAATTTACAATTTTCACACTGTATACAACAAACAATGAGCATTACTTAAAACTAATTATATTAAAAGGAACAGTTTATTATTTTTGTTACATAGGGCACAACCTCTTGCACACCAGCATTATATTGTTTTCTTATAAATTGAGCTAATCATTAATAGTTGATGAAGGAAACTTCCATCGATCATATGTTCTCAAAAAGGCAGGGGAAAGGGAAATGTGGCAGAAACATGAACTTGTTTTGCACGAAAAGACTATATATATTCACTTTTTGTAGCTAACCAAACAGGTGCCCTAGTTTCAAAATGAAAATGACGTGACCAAACGCAAGAGAGCAAAATTAATATCAAAACACACTGCCAAGAATAAGCATTCAAACAAAACCAGACACCTAGTGTGCACAGGCCCCGGTATTAAAGGAAGCACAGTGTACAACGTGAAAAAAATTATTAAACTCAATCACCTTTTCTTCTTCTAAAAGTTCTTCGACTGGTCTATATGCTGCAGCAATACATAGGTTCTGAAAAACAAAATTTGACACGGTCAAGGCGCTATATTTTTTCCAAGAAACTCAAAATTTGACATTCGGAGCAACCATTACTGCATTACCTTCAAATCACTTCCAGAGTATCCCTCGGTTGCATTTGCAAGTTTGTCAAACTGGAAATCAGGTTCTAAATTTTCTCGACTCAGAATTATTCTGAGAATCTTCATACGATTTTCAGCATCTGGTAGGTCCACAAGTATTCTATAGGCAGTGATATAGCACAATTTTAATAGAAACATTATTATTGCTTTAAATAGCAGCAGACATGACATATGGAAACATGGAAAATATAACTTCTAAAACCAGCAAAGCACACAACATATGGATACATGGAAAATATGATATCTATAACCACCAGATAGGCTGCAATACTCAAAATGACAAGCAAATTCATATAGCAAACTTGCCTTCTAGGTAACCGGCGGATTACAGCATCGTCAAGATCAAATGGTCGATTTGTGGCACCAAGGATAAGGATTCTCTGGCTATCTTTTGATCTCATTCCATCCCACGCTGCCATGAACTCATTTCTCATTCTTCTAGTAGCTTCATGCTCGAAAGAACCACCACGAGCACCAAGCAAACTGTCAACCTACACATGCAAAATCCAGTAAATGAAATAGCATTCCCAATGTAAGAGTAATTGAATCCAGGGGTGTTTAGGAATGTCAAAAGAAAGCCATGTTTGCACTGTATATTGTCAAAATGACCACAAACCTAGATCCATGAAGAAAATGAAAAGGGAAAAGAAGATTATTTATCAGAACACCATTCACCTCATCATCACACAAACATCTACAGGCAATAAAAGGAAGAGAAAAATAGAGAAGGATGCAATTTGCTTTTTCCAATCATTAAAATTGTGAACAATGATACTCCATTCGTGGTTGCATATTAGTATGGATTTTGTATTAGGTTTACCCCTTACGCAACGAGCCATTGATTTTATTTTTGTTGTTGTGGACAGGTTCTCAAAGATGACCCCTTTCATAGCCTGTCGAAAGACCATGGATGTATCCTGAATAACCTACCCATACTTCAACGAGATGGTTCGTTTACATGACATTCCTAGATTCATCACTTCGGTAAAGATGTGAAATTTATGAGTAGCTATTATGTAAATGGCCTAAAAAATGCTTTTATAGACTAGGAGGACAGGTCTATTCCCAAGAAAAGGCCTTATCACGTCTGACTAGGTTAGCACATTAAAACTAAGATAATAGGAGATCCAACAATTGATCCAGACTTAAATTTTCCTAGTGATTTACAAACAATTTTCCTATAAAGAACTACTGTGTCGCTTATTGGGCCGTTAGATCTTCAAGAACTAGGCATAGAAGTTGTTGTTTGAGCCAATTTTGTTGTTTTCCTAGCATTTTTCATATTTTTTATTTTTATCTTGGATTGCATTTTAATTTCCTAAATGTTTTCGGACTTTAGGTTGTTTCTTGTAAACTTTTTAAAGAGGCAATAACCATATATTTAAATTATAAAGAATAAAATTGCAAATTTAGAATTCTCATCTGCATCTAAGCCTCACCAACATTGGAATTGAAGGGTTTAGATTGGGAACTGGAAGAGAAGATAAGGATGAAGATTGTGAAGATAACTTCCATATTTCCCTAGCATTTTTATAGCAAGAAAAAGAAGCGAGATAGATTTGTTTCTGGATACTTTTTGTGTCCTACAATAGATTTTTTCTATTATTCACATCCTACCTTTTACTAAGGGTAAAAATTGTAAACTGCACGGTATCATATCATGAATTTAAATTTAGAAGTAAAAAGTCGGTTTCTTCATGCTAATGCAGCAGTTTATTTCACTGCAATTGTCAAGTGTGTGAGCACGCACACACCCACACATGCACGCCCACACTGAAAAGGAGAAACTAACCTCATCAACAAATATAATGACAGGAGCCAGCTTGCTAGCAAAGGAGAAGAGAGCCTTGGTGAGCTTTTCAGCATCTCCGAACCACTGTCTCAGGAAACAGGAAAACATTAACATGCAGAAACAGAGCGACAAATGACTACACAAACTGAAACTGCTCAGCTAAATCAATCATGATTGAATTTAGAACCCAATACGTTTGTATAGAAGATATTTGTTACTGACAAAACTACAAACTTATACATATCAGTGCTAATTTTGTGACCTTGATTATTGTAGGCAAGAGAACGTGAAACACGGCTAAGGTCTACATCTTGGAACTTAAACCTAAATAAGTGGATACAGCATCAATTTCTTAATGTACCTTTGAAGTAAGAGTTGAACCAGTAATACTGATAAAGTTTGCCTCTGCCTCTGTAGCAAGTGCTTTGGCAAGAAGGGTTTTCCCAGTTCCAGGAGGTCCAAAGAGCAAAATTCCTTTGCAAGGCTGGAAAAGGCTTTACAAAATCACGCACTGAAAAATGGCTAACAAGGATTGTGCATATTAGGTGTAAAATCAGTACCCGCAACAAATTTCCACGAGAGAAAAGTTCTGGTCTCCTCATAGGAAGAATGACGAGTTCATTCAAAGCCTTCTTCACATCTTCAAGAGCACCTACATCATTGAATTTGACACCAATTTCACCCGGAGCTACCACAGCTGAAACAAAGTTGCTTTCATACTCATCCATGGCCACGTTCTGCTGATATTTCTATTCATTAGCGATGAGCATATAATATGTAAAGCTCTCAACATTCTCAAACCACTGAGAAGACCGAATTGTTACACATGCCTTCAGATTCTGTGATGGCTTTTCAGATATGGTTTCTTGCTCCTTCAACCTCACGATTGCTATCTCAAGGCTTTCCATGAAAAGAATAGATATCAGCTTTAACATCCCAAAACTTTGACTAACATACAAGCATGAGGTAGGTATACCTTTTACGAGGCAAAGACAATCGGTCCCCCTTTATGCATGGGAGCGGGCAAGATGATAAGTAATGATTCTTCGCCCAGCCAATAACCTTTTCAGCCTCTGCAAAACAAAATGACATGTCAATTTACAGATCCAAAAGGTGTATCAGAAAAAAAAAAAAAATTGTTCAACCTTCATTTGTAAAGTTTAACTTGTCAAACTAGTTAGGCTTGTAAACGTTTTTACAAAACCAAAGGTAAAGGTTATCATATTGATATTTAGACTTCTTTTCTGGTGAAGAAAACTTTCATTCCTTAAACTTTGATTTGTAAAATTGAGCAGCTACATTTTTTCCCTAAAAACTTCACAGTCAACATACAGATTTTGTGATGTTAGATACAGAACCAACAGTTTGATAATAAGCAGAAATCAGCTAAAAATATGTTATTTTCAGTTTCTTACTCCGCTTTGTTAGAATCAGACCATCAGTGTTTACGTGCAATAGGTCCATGCATGACATCTCATTTTCTTCGAGAACCTGCATTAGAATTATATCAGCAAATTCCAAAGACAAATGGTGCACAAAAGCATGGGTATCAAATTACCTAGAGCAACTTGGAATTTAAAAAGTCCACTCCATCTAACAAGTAAAGCAACTATAACACTGCCATGGTGAAACAACCTTTTACAGTGAGTCCCTACCTTGTGCAGTTCATTTAAATTACTCCTCGATATAACAATTTTCCTGTCCTCTTCAACCTGTTTATTGAATGTTCTAAGAAGATCTTCCTCCTGTAAGCAGCAGGCAAAAAAATATACAATCAAAATGATTAAAAAAAACAGAGAGATAAAGCCACATCAGAAATATAGTAAAGCGCTAGATCTCATCAGGACAGAAGCCAGTGCAGTTTGACAAGAAGGATTTCATGTTCCAACCCTACCATCTAAACCTCAAAGTAAGCTTCAGTCATGATCTCACTAGACACCCAGTAAAAACATGCTACCATCACAATTTCCTTCAAAGGAAAGCACATTTACTTAAGCACAGGCAGACCTGCAAAAAACACTTTTGTTCCATTCTAGGCATTAAACGGCATACATTACATTTTCATAAAATTGTGTGGGTTAACTACTTGGCTCCAAATTTAACATTTGGTTTGTGTAGAACACTGATCACTCGTACACATACACACTTATTGAGGTCTAAACCATACATTAAGGGATCCCAAGAAAGAGGAGGGGGCTAGGTAAAAAGGAAAAAGTACAACAAAAACTTGAAAAACAAGACAGTATTACAACTGCAGTTACTCTGGAATACAGCATGCGTCTTTTTGTTTTTTAAAACATATCAGAATACAGAATAAACACAACAGTCATACCTTTGGGGGATTGAGGCACAAAATATTGGTGAAGAGCTTGTATATGTCATTTTCATTGGATCTCTTTGCCCCTTTGAGTCCCTCAGTGAGATGCGTCAAGGAGAGAGGCTGGAAATTAAAATCACCTTTGGGTTAATTACATAGAAACAATAGCAAAGCTCAAAGCTGCCTTTGATAAATATGATACTAATCTTAAGATTTTCTTTCAAATTCTTAAAATTTTAGAAGTTTTGCAAGCCTTACCAGCTTTGCCAGATGACCCAAATTTGGAAGAACCATTGTCTGTTGAATACGAGATTCAAAGGAAAAAGATACAAATGAGAAGAAAATGGAGTGAATGTTATCCACAGATTGAAAAACAATTGAAAGGGAATCAAATGCTTCCAACGTGTATGTATGTGTATGGGTGCATATAACTTGATAAACTTTTGAAACTTACAAATCTTTCTTTCTCCTTTGACCCTGTTTCAGCTTTGTTCTGTCCACAAATCAAAACAACAGGTCCTGGTAATTGGTCAAACATTTCCTGTACCTTGCTTACAAAATCCTTGTGGTTTGACTTGGGAACCGCCCTAGACAACCACTGTGAAGAATCTGCAAAATAGACAATAATGGGTTGCATGGAACACAAAACCTGCAAATTAGGGAAGACCAAAATTAATCTTAACAGCAAAATCAAGACAAGTAGCAATGGACAGCAAAAGAAAATATCAGACAATAATACCTCACACAGAACCTCCATCGCAATATAGCAGTCTTCTGTCTCGGTGTCAGGATCATGCTCAATATCCTTAGCTGTACATCAGCCAAAGTTCGGTTATTTACACCCATGCAAACACAGGCCACATATATAGTTAAAGGGGTAAGCCAGGTTTTAAATTTCCAGATTGGGCTTTTTAATTCAAACATCCAAATGATGCTTGAACACCTCATACAATTTTCATAAAGCTGATGACCTTAATCAACTTTAACCTCATTTCGATTTAAGTAGTTACCGATGCAAGGAATTACCATCTATCCAACAAACTGGTGCTTTTGCAGGCTGCTCTTGGAGTTTCTCATCCTTCTCTCCTTCATTTGATTTGTTATCATTACCAATATCCAAAATAACAGCGACTTGATCTCCATTCATCTCATATACTTCCCCACGTTGACCACTTGATAAAGGCCTGAAAACATAACGCTCTCTGATCAAAAGTTCTACCTGCCAATGTCATGAGCGCAGGAAATATGAAAGTGCATGCACTCTAATGTCGATTGAATTAATGTTCTTCCAAAGCCTATAACAAAAATTTTCTTAGCTTTGTTAGTCCAAGTAAATGAGTAAGTCTAATGAGACTAAAGGTGATCTTATGCTGTTTTAAGAAAAATAAGAGCTTATATCTGGTTAAAGCTATTGCAAAGATAATTTATGGTCAGAATAACTTATCACAAGTTTCACTTGACATGAGTCCAAAGCATAGCATGTAAGGCTAAATCATAACATATGCTGAAGATCATGCACTACCTCATAAAGTTGACATTTCAGTGTTAGAAGACAAAGCCTTAGAAAAGCAAAAGACTTTTTATTTATTCACCACTCTTTCTACACTTTCAAACAGTCAAATGTAATAAATCAACACATCTGAAAGCTTCTGAATTTCCGTGGGGCATCTGAACTTGAAAGAAACAGGGTAAGCAATGCTGCAAAATATTGAGACAGCAGCAGGCCACTTTATGACCTATATCTAGCAAGCACCACCAGATGGGCAGCGCCAACAAATGATCATCTAGAATTGTGTACCAAGAACACACTGCTGGTCAATGAAAACTCCACCAGAATCATCCACTCTACCTAGGACAATAGTTGTTTCTTAACTAAGTAAATGAATATTGACCAAAAGCTGTTTTGTTAATCAATTCAAAAGTGCTGATACTATACAACTTTGTGTGTTGTCTCATCCATCTACATGCTGCAAATTTGCTAAAAGGAAATTATCAGTTTCCTACAGATGCCTAAAAGTTCTATATGTAGGCAAACATGCATTACTTGAATTTCTTTTTTTACGTTAAAAATGGCATGCAAGTATTACCAGCATGACCAGTGATGTTTTTAAGCCTCCTTAAGCATCTATATGTTTGCTTAAATTTGTTAAGTATGTAGATATTTGTGTCTTTATCGCTGTAAGTTCCTCTGAACTTAATTTTTTCTCTGAATATCAATATGTGGAATCCCTGGTGTAGAATATTTGAAATGCTTCGGGAAAAGAAGATGCGGTGGATACTTAAAGTGCTTGACAAAAGTTACCGGGTTAGGTCCCCATCCCAAACAATTAACCTTTAAAAGAAAATTTATCGTGATTAGCAGGGTAGTTGGAGAATTTTCTGAAGGTAGGAACCATGCTGAGTAGTTGGAACTGGCATTTAACATGCAAGTACTTAACTGTTTAATACAAGATAACAAAACATCTACGCTTGCTCTCTAGAATGGACCAGAGTAGGAATTGCTAGATCCAGGACACAAAAGCAGAAGCACATGCCAAAATGTAAGAACCTCTAATATCCCCAGGTCTGTGAAACATGTAATACCGCCCACCAAAGAAAATAATTCTGTGTGGTACAGTATTCACAAAAGAGAAAGCAGAAAATGAAAGGAAATGCCTTGGTGAATTGTATCCTGACAGAAAATGAAGCCACCAAGGACAGAAGCAGCTCCAATAAAATGTCAACAGTGCAATGTCATCTATATCAACGTTCACAATAATTATCACATTTGAATTGGGTATAGCTCAATAATTTTTTGAAACAAGCATTGCCTTTTTCAGCTACTTTACTTCATCAAGGTGTTCAGTGCAAATTTTTTCAAAGGAATATCCTTAGCAGACAAGTAAAGAGATTGGGGAGAGCTCTTTTGTTCTAATTTTTGTACCACAATCAACCTCTCCTAACTTTCCCCCATCTATCAACAGCAAAAAAAACAGTGCCATCTATGTGGTTTGGTTCTGCACAACAGGACAACTAACCGACCCACCAGCCACGGATAGTGGTATAAGCATTTTTCAGACCATCAGATATAGGTATCTTCCCCAATATAAACCTGTGATGTCAAATTTTATGTGGTTGATGAGGTTAAGCACAATGATTTTTAAAAAAAAAATGACCAGAATACCCTCTGACCATGATACCCGTGGTCTTAATAGTCATGTATCAAACCAATCATTTGATTGCCACCATCTTATTTTCAAATCTGAGCCTTTCGCAAATAAGTGGTTTTGTTTGTTTTGAATACTGTTATTGTATTTCTGCATCTAACAATTTGTATTTTGTATGCATGGTCAGGACAATTTCCTGTCTTTATTCTTTTTTAGTTTTTTTTCCCCCTTATTTTGGTTCTCTTTTCTTTTAGAAAGCATGTGATTTGTTAAGAACAGCACACATACACAAGCAACAAATATAATGTCTAGCAAAGCAGCGAGTCAAACTCTTAGATCTGTAACAGGTCCTTCAATAGATCATTGAATGATCTGCATCCTTGTATGTATGCATTTTGAAAATATTTAATTATGACATTGAAATTTCTATTTTGCTAATGCCTAAAATGAGGAAAGATCTATTATGTCTTAAATGCGACAAAAGGGAGATAAAGAAATAGTACCTATCATCAGCCTCAATGCGTATGGATGGCCCCACATACTTCACCCGATCCCCTAATAAAAGATGACAAAGCAAGATAAATGGATGAATGGAGAAAACCATAAAAAAAATGTCAAACTTCCTTTTAAAAAAAAAATTCAGCAATGCGAAATGCGTAAAATCAACAATAACACAATAATACTGTAAATATTGCTATTTAAATTTGTTCAAATTGAACATGAAAACCATCAGAATTCAACAACCATCATAACATAAAATAATCCAAGCACGGCCATGAGAGCATCTTCACTCAAAAACATGCAGTAGCTACTACTACTACTAGAAACATTACCACCACAAACCAACCTGCAAGGACTGCCTTAAAAAATACAAAGGAATGGAAACAAAGCTTATCAAAGAAATATGTTTGCACTTATTTGAAAAACAGAAACTAGTGAAGGAATACATTGGCAATTAGGGAAAAAACATGTTACAGAGCATAGTTCTAAAATGGAAAATAAATAAAAGCACAGTGTAAGGATAGTTGGAAAAAAGTTACCTTTATTAAGTGGCTTTTTGAGGGTCTCAGAAGTGTCTTCAGCCTCATTCTTTGAGGGCTCAGAGGAACTGTCACATTCTCCAGAGACTCTCTGCCATAATATGAATACACAATCAGAAAGTCTACCATGCTCTTCATTAAAAAATAAAAATTCTGATAACCAGAAATTAGGAAATATTTACAGTTTGCCACGGCTGTCCACAATCCACAAAATAAAAATTAATTATGAAAAATTAGAAAGCCATAAGTTTTAATTGAAAAAATTTGACAGCAGCCATAAGTTCATAAAGGTCCATAGCAGCAAAAGGAATCAGAAACCAATGGCCAAGCATATTAAAACATCAAAAGCATCATTCTGACATCATCATCACATGTCTCCTTCCTTCACACATTCTTGTCTGTATCAAACAAGTGGAACTGCTTTCCGAGTCACTATATTATCCCCAATTCAAGACCTAGTGTTGATGAGATCAAGTTAGCATCTCACAGAATATTTTCCTAATCCACTCCATTCCATTCCTCCAATTTGCAACAAACAGTGAGTGGTAAAATACCTTGTATCAGACAGCTGATACTTTAGAAAACATACCTTCTCAAATTCTTGTAGGCTGAAGGGAAGAAGCTTCTTCAGGGCTGCCTCAGCAGTTGCCTCTACATCAACTGCATCATCATCACTAAAATCTGATTTAGCCTCAACACTGCTTGTCCACTCCTCTTCATTGACTGCGTCATTTTCATCCTCAACTTCTGACTCTGAAATACCATCCTCCACAGCTTCTGCACTATCATCTGATACACACTCATCATCTCCAAAATCCTGGTACAAGATCAAAATAATGATCACTAAAACTTAGTTTGGATATCAGAAATACAGAAATATCCAGAAATTATCTTAATCTTACATAATGCGCAAGAACGCCGCTATCAAGCACCAGCAGGGGAACCTGTAAATCCTGTGCCAGTGCTTTAACAGTTCTTTCCCGATAAAGCTCGGTTCCTGTAGATGGCATCAAGACATGGCTAACTGATTCAAAAGCTCATTTTTTGTTTTACCAATAGGACTCAAGAATATAAAACAAAAAATGAAACAAAGCAGCAAACACGTTTTAAAACAGTTGGTTGGTAATCAACCTGGAACACTCTGGAGCAGAATTCTCCCACTCGAAGATGTCAGACGAGCCCCATAGGAAGTGGTGCATTTTTTATGTTTCAAATGGGAAGCAACGCATTCCACCAGAGTATTTTTGGTGTGCTCACTAGAAGAGAACATAAATCATTAATGAATTTCCCAAACTGAGTGATTTAGTAATAGCCAAACCTAGTGACTTTTAAGAGTAAAAAAAAAAAAAAAGAGGCTGGTGATAAATAACAGAGACTAGTTGGGGCAATTACTTGATGTAGTACGGAAAATTATCCCAGGAAACATGCAGCTTCTCCCATGGAACAATTCTCCTCAAGAATTCATTTTTAAACTTTTCTCTTCTAGTCAAAGATGGAGATTCCTTCTTTTTAGCTTCTATAGCAAGCTTCTCATTATGAAGCCACTCCTTTTGATCTTGTTCCCCTAGTCGAGCATGTGCATCACAGTGCTTTGCATCTTCACTAACTGTTTCTTGCCGGGTTTTCTCATTATCAGAGCTAGCTCCATCTTTCACCGGGGCATGTTTATCCTCACTCGTATTCCTCCCATCCGATCCTGAACTACATGCACGGAATTGAATATCCGTCCAACACGTATTAGACCTTCTAAGCAAACCACCATCACTATTTCTGAAGGCAATGCTCCTTGATGAAAGTGAATATAATAGCTTTCTTTTAATGAAACCAGCATGCAAAAAAGGGCCCCTCGCTACTATTGAACAGCTCATAGACCGGTCCTGGCAGTTTGGCCTAATGAAATGCTTTGATGGATGAAAGAAAGAACCCCATCTCGGATTTCTACACTTAATTATTCCTGCATACATTGTAGCTCCTTGCTCCTACTAGCTCCTGCAGTACTGCAAAAACAACGAAACTATGTTCACATAAAATCATAAACAGCACCAAAAACAAGAATTTGATTACAAAATCTGCCATAAAACCATTACCCATACACATTCAGCAAAAAAAGGGCACTCGACAAAACCTAAAAAAAACTCGAATGTATCAATGCATATACATGAATGGCAAGGAATTATCAAGATATGCGCAGCAAAATTTTACCCAAACAAAACTGGTCCTTTGCTATTTCAATCATTCCATTCAAGGTTCACATTTTACACTTTATAATCTTTTTAACAATAAAAAACACTAACAAAAAGGCCATGGTTATAAAATCTAAGATGAGCCCATTAACCCTACACATTCAACTGAAAAAGGGCAGTCAACAAACCCTCCAAAAATTCTAATGTAGAAATACACACACGTGAATGAAAAAGAACTCTTGCCACTTGCTAAGTAATTTTACCCTTATATAGCTAATTCTTTAACATTTCCAGTCAATTAACTGCAAAAAAAAAAACGAAAAAGCTTGATAAAAGATTACTAACGTTGATGAATTAAGAACTTCAAAACCTAGTTAAAGTTCAGTCACGTGCCCATAACAAAGTTACATACAAGCTCTCTCTTTTTTTTCCTCTCCTCTCTTTTTCGAGAGAGAGAGAGAGAAGAAAGCGGTAAAAGTGGAAGCGAGAGGAGATGCGTAAGTGTTGTTAGTAAGAGGGAGAGATTAGATTTGGGGTCGATAAAGGATATGAAGGTAAGAGTGTTGTGTTTGCAAGTTTTATGTTACAAACAACATCTGTTGTCCGAGGTTTCACTTCTCTTTTTTTCTTTTTTCTTTTTCTTGTTTTGTGTTTTGCGTTTTGAACATAATTAAAAAAAATATATGCTTTTAAAAAAAATTCGAATTATTTTGATGTTATCTTGTTAAAAATAAATTTAAAAAATAAAAAAAAATATTATTTTAATAAATTTTTAAGTGAAAAACACTTTAAAAAATAATCGTTATCACAATATCAATTATCATCTTAGTGTCTGTTACGGACATGTTTGGGATTATAGTAGTGGTTGTGGCTCAGAGTATTTTTCATTTAGAAATACATCAAGATGATATTTTTTTTATTTTTTTAAAATTATTTTTGATATCAGCGTATCAAAACAATCCAAAAACAATAAAAAAATATTAAATTTAAGCAAAAAAAAAATTCAAATATTCTGGAAACGTGGGTTGGACCGCGTTTCCAAACGGGTCCTGAGAGTGTAGTAGAAGTTGCATTTTAAAATGTTTTTCGCTTAAAAATGCATAAAAATAATATTTTTATATGTTTTAAAATTTATTTTCAACATCATCACATCAAAACAATCCAAAAACACAAAAAAAAAAATTAAAGCTAAAAAAATTCAAATGCGCGATCCAACCGCAATCTCAAACACCCTAGTACTTGTTTTGAAATATGGTTGAAATTACTTTTCATAGTATTTTTTACTTAAAAATGCATCAAAATACTATTTTTAAAAAAAATTTAAGTTTATTTTTTACACTAGCATATCAAAACGATCAAAAAACATAACAAAGTTAATTTGAAGTCGAGAAAAAATTTTCAAAAGTACAATTGAACCGCTATGTCAAACACTACCTATTTTGACACATTTTGGATGTTGTGAGCTTGCAACACTTGTGTTTCGGCCCATATTTTAGAACTTATTTATTTTATCAATAACTAAATAGGTGTTTCGCACTACAACGCAGATCAAGTCAAA
>Ga0307515_10013099_pt1 | contig 15525 bp, 5 predicted proteins | sample 17_EM_MG_FD_194513 | JGI IMG/M metagenome (GOLD analysis project Ga0307515, IMG submission 194513) | Populus trichocarpa ectomycorrhiza microbial communities from riparian zone in the Pacific Northwest, United States - 17_EM | ecosystem: Host-associated > Plants > Roots > Unclassified | place... | reverse complement strand
TTGATTATATATCAATTAGAAGTTAAAACATGAAAAGTATATACAATGGGATCTCCTAGCCTTTGATTATGACAAAGTATCATGAACACCCCCCTCCAACCCACCCTTACCCCTCGTGCAAGTTGAGTGCTGGATTGTAATGAATGTGAATCTTAGATCTAAAAAATTCAAAAAGAGGTTAGGAAACACTTTTTGAAAATATGTTGGCATCCTATATGTGAGAGGGCACATACTGCGTTTGATGTTTGCCAACAACAATAAGTTCTGAAAGGAAATGATAGTCTAATTCAAAATGTTTGACCTTCTTATGAGATACAAGGTTGGAGCTAAAAAAGGTAGCACTTTTGTTGTCACATAAGAGAAGAGGCCATTATGATATAGGAACATATAGGTCACGAAAGAGATGTGTGAGCCAAAATAGTTTAGTTATGGTATATGCAAAGCACGATACTTAGATTCACAGCAAAATTGGGACACAATAGGGTTTTTTTAACACTCCAAGAAACCAAGTTGTCACCGAGATAAATAGAGTAGCTAGAGGTAGAATGATGAGTGTTAGGACAACCTGTTTAGTCAGCATCGGAGTAAGCAACTAAAGCACCAGAGTGCAGATGGGCGAAAATAAAATCCAAAATAGAGGGTGCCTTGGACATAGTGTAGAATACGCATAACAATAAGAAAATAATCATTGGTTAGAGTATGCAAATATTGGTTAATATGAGCAATGTCTAGGTGTGTCATAATCAAGTATTAAAGTGCGCCAATGAGAGACCAGTAAAAAGTGGGATTTAGAAAAAGAGGACCATCAACAAGCAGATACTAGGAAACAACCATGAGAATATGATCAGGTTTGCTATCAAGTAACTGAGCTCGAGTACAAATATCTTGTGTATATTTTAAATGACTAATAAAAAGACCATTCATAATTTGCGAAGTCTCAGAATTAAGAAAGTAACTAAAATTATCTAAATCTTGAGTGGTGAACTTCAAAATGAAGCTTACTAGTAAAGTTGTTAAAAATAGATGAGTTGTTATTAGTAATAATAATTTCATTAACATAAAGAAGAAAATAGATAATGTTTAAGTGCTTATGAAAGACAAATAGAAAAATGTCAACACAGCTGTAGAAAAAACCAAGTTTAATTAGAAAAGTGTTGAAGCTCTAAAACTAAGCATGATGATCTTACTTGAAACCATAAAGGGTTTTCTTTAGTTGACCTACATGATTAGGAAAACGAGGGTAATTGTTCATAAGAGGTTGTTCTATATAAACATTTTTAGTAAGAGTTTCATTAAGGAATGTATTCTTAACATTAAGTTAATGGAAAGGCCATTTGTTGGTCACAATAATAGAAAACATAACACATATAGTGGTAGCCTTGATAACAAGAATAAAGTATTAGTATAGTTAAGACCAGGTACTTATGTATAGCTTTTGACAATAAGGTGAGCTTTAAATTGCTTAATGGACCTATCGGGTAGATATTTGATCTGAAACACATATTTAGATCCCACAATATTGGTGTTTGTAAGTTGAGGGACTAAAATCTAGGTGTGATTATTTTGCAGAGCATGAATATTTTTATCCATGACAACAATCCGTGCAGGATTCTTATCAACAAATTTAAATCCTTTAGGTTCAGTAAAGGTAATAAGAGCAGAAAAAAGTATAAAGGTCTCATTACACTAAGATTTGCCAAATGTAATGTTTTGAAAATACTAGTTTTAGCTCGAGTGATCATAGGGTGAGAACCCCAAGGAAATGCAGGAGAAGAAACATCAGTAATGGATCATGTCTTAGTAAGGGATGGACTAGAAGCTGGTGGTGGTAAAGAGGGACTTGCAAAGGAACTAATATCCTGTAAAGACCTAGCCATTATATTAGTATAAATAGCACACATGACATATTCAGATTCATTAATATAAGGAGAATGGTGTTTCAAGGTTAAGGATGAAGGATCTATATGGAGAAGATTCAATTCTAGAAAGTTAGGAAAGTGAAGCGAGGAGAGTGGCTGAGCTTAATATGTATCGATGAAAAGAAAAAAGATTTTCATCAAATTGAACATGTTGAGTGATATAAAACTGACAGGTTAGGGGATCAAGACAACAAGACCCTTTATAAGAGGGATTGTAACTTAAAACAAATACCAGGAATACTAATAGGAGAAAATTTATTAGGCATATAATCATGTAAACAAAGATAAACATGGCAACCAAATGGATGAAGATTTTTATAATTCGAATATGAATCATAAAAAAAACTCAAACGATGACTTACCTCCAAGAATGGTGTAAAAAAATAGTTAATGATATTAGCTATAATGCTGAAGACATCAACCTAAAATCGAGGAGAAAAATAGGAGTGAAAAAGAAGAGCTAAAGTAGTTTTCACTCACATGGTATTGTTTTTATTTAGCACGACCATTTTGGGTAGGTGTATATGAGTAAAAATGTTGATGGTGAATACCAAATGTATAAAGATAATCTTTGAAAAAAGTATTAGTAAATTCACCCTAGCCTTCCTTTGAAAAATCTTGATATGAGAAAAAATTTAGTTTTCCATAATTTTTTAAAATTAAGTTAAAACATCATAAAATTCATATTTGAGTTTCAAAGGATAAAGCAAGGTAAATCATAAATAATCAACAATGAAGATAATGTAATAGGTGTATTCCAAATATGATTTGATAAGGGAAGACCCTATATATCATGATGTATAAGATGTAACACATTAGATGTCCTATGTTCATTATGAAAATAAGGTAAACAATTATTTTTTGCAAGTTGACATGTAGTACATAATTTTGAAGAGGGAAATAAAGATAAAGATGTTATTTTTTATTTAAGTAAGAAATAAGAGAATTATTCACATGTTCAAAGCGAGCATGCCATAAATCATATGAAGCATGTATAGATTTATTCTAAAATACAGAAATAAATGCTGAGTTGTCATGCTCTAGTAAATATAAGCCTTCATCTCTCTTATTGGTTGTACAACCCTTTTTATTTGAAAATTCTGAATAAAGAAAAGAATATCAATAAAAGTAAATAATAAGAAAAAAATATTAATTTACTAATTGAAATGATATTTTTTTGTGAGGAGAGGAACAACCAAGACATCTAATAATTGAATATTTAGAGTAGGAAAGAGGGTACCGATATGTGTAATGGGTAGGGAGGCTTCATTCTTTATAATTATTAAATCCTTACCCATATAATGACAAGATTGGTTTAAAATGGATGGGTTATTGGACATATAAGCTTAATTAAGCTCGAGTATTTAAATACTAATCAAAGGCCATAAGTTCTTTTATAGAACAAGAACTAGTGAATGCCCTAGTAAGATGAGCACTAGAGTCATTGCGATCATATCATTACTTACACCTATCATCAAAGTGACCATCAATTCTATAAATTTGGCAGCAAGGAGGGTGATGTCTTTGAACTATTAGAGTTGCAGGAGAAATTTCTTTGATTTGACTGCTTGGAACCATGATTTATGGCGATGAACAACACAATAGGAGGAGCAAAAGGCTCAAGAGACTTCTAAAAAAATATCAAAGCTCTCAACTTTAAAGGCCAAATCACTAAAACATAAGAAAAGTGTAAGGGCCATTTGTGAAGTCGAGAAGCTTAAAAAATAAAAACCGAGGACTAGTACCCTTTATCAGCATCATCAATATGTTGACCAATTACATAGAGTTAGTGATAGAGAGCCTTGAAGGCTTAGGCATAAACAACAACAAAACATGTGCCGCACTTTATTGGTTGAAGATTGTTTTTAAGACGGAGTTTATAGGCCTTCGAATGGTGGCTAAAAATGTGCTCTAAGGTGATCCAAACGTCGTGTGTGGTAGAAAGATTGATGACCTCAGCCATAGCCCTTTCAATAAGAGAGGAAAACATTGGTTTAAGAAGATATTGGTTAGTAGCTTTTCATGCCAAGTGTTTGTCATATGGTATGTGAGAGTTAACGAGTTCAAATTAAGGTGGATGCACAATGGTTCTATCAGCATAGCCTATTAATTGTAACTCTCAAAAGGGAAAGGAGTTGGCTTTTCCAAATGAGATAGTCGGTGCATGAAAGCTTGATGATGATCGTGTGAATCAAGGTGTTGAAAGGGAGAAGGGTGAAGGAGGATTCGATAGCCATTGAAATGAAGGTTTACAAGATAAAAAAATGAATGTTAATCCAATTCAAAACTCTGATACCATAAGAGGTTTTGATGAAAACCATCACACATGTATAATGATGAGTGTTTCTATTTATATTAAAATTATTAATTGATTACATATCAATTAAAGGTTAAAATATAGAAAGTATACACAATAAGATCTCCTAGAATTAAGAGTAAGTTAAATGACAAGCCTTTGATAAAAGCAAAGTATCCTCACCAATAATCATTGGATTTGGATATGCATCGATGAAATTCACTAAGTTCAATTGATAACTATGATTCTTATGAGAAGTGTTTTTGGGAATAATTTTCAACAACTAGAACTAATCCTATCCTAATCAAAATACAACCTGCTATATAATGCATGTATTCCAATAAATATTTATTATATTCAAGTTGACACAATAAATATTTATTATATTCAAGAACTAATGAATATTTTTTTTTTTACAAACACTTACTTTTTTATATGGGTGCTTGATTGATCATCAAGACAAGACCATTAGCTTCTTGACAATCACCTGAAGGAAGTTGGCAATCAACTCAGCATATCAAGAACATTTGGGTGGTTAAATTGTTATTGATCAAGTAAATTTTGTTTGCTAATTATGTGAAACTGTAAATTTAAAGCGTCAATTAATATTGTTCCTATATTTTTTATGTTGGTGAAATGACTAGGATTCAAGATTAGCATATACTTTAATTAAAGGAAGATTAAATATCTATGATGAGTCAACTATGTTAGAATTGTATGATTACGTGTGGTGTAAGATGATAATATTTTTTTTAGTCAAGGATAAGATCATTTTGACCTTTGCTATAAGTCAAAGATAATTTGGAAGTTAAAGAGGAGTAATTGTTCTTGTGTTTCCTTGCAATGATGCTCTTAGCCTCATCTTTTATGATTTTTTTTTCCTTTTCAATCGGAATCGTCCTTGTAAAAATGCAGGAGGAGGAGAAGGTTTGATAAAATTGTATCATTTTAAAAATAATTTTACTTACTACGAAAAGAGAAAAGATAATATCCCTCTAGAATTATTATTTTTACTTACTAATATTTCAACACAAAGAAATAAAAAACAAAAAAAAATTCTGAATAGTACTACTTTATTCATATGTACCAAATCTGTTTCCATCAAGAAAAAAGAAAATTGACAATCACTAACACCTATTACAATTATGTCACTATTTCCTCAAAATCATTATTAAGGGATAAATTATAGCATAGCTATAAAACCATGTGCAACTATGATCTAATTCAGGGGTTGAGTGAGTCACTTTAGATTAACCTGATCAATCCAAAACTATGTTATTTCAAGTTTTTTTAAAATAAAACAATATCATTTTGAAAAAAAAATAAAAGTTAAATTATATTTTATTTAAGTTTTGACCGAATTAATCTAGTTATTAATTAACTTGTTTAATCATTAAATTTTATCGGATTAATTCTTATCAAATTTAACATAAAAAGTAGATATGTTCTGGTTTAGGTTAAATAATACTCAAAATTATAGTATTTAATTAATAGAAAAATATTGTCAAATTGATTAAAAAAAGAAAAAAGAAGAAAAGAAGGACATGCATTTAGATTTTGACTTTCAAGGTTGGGTGATAGATGATGAGGCGGCGGCTGCAGCATGAGGAGGAGGAGGGAGAAAGATAATGGTGGAGGAGAGAATACAGGAAGAATCACGCGTCACGTGGAAACAATTATATAACCTTTGTTTTAGAAATCTAAAAGAGTCAACGGGTAGGGTCCACGAGACTTGCACGCGTGCCACGACAAGTGGGTCCCGCGACATAGGCCTCCTAAATTCCAAACCCATCCACAGGTCAGCCAGCTGCCTCATCAAAGTCAGAGCCAGAAATTGACACTTCTAGGAGGACTTGTACCTATTAAAAACAAATTTGTGTTATCTTCTTCAAATTCTAATCATTTGGCCTCCCGTTGTTCACATTTCAATTTACTCTTCTTCTTCCACCTTTCAATCTTTGAAGAAATTTATATGTCAAGGACAACACTAGGATTGTTTGAGGTGGCAAATGATTCTATTTTTCATATTATTATTTAGTACAAGAAGAAAAAAATTATGAATACAATATTAATCATGATAATGAATTTAAGACTCCATTTAATGTATTCTTGATGTACAAATTTTAGGTAATATAATACCATTAGAGGAATTGTTGTTTCTACATTTGTTTTTATATGCATCATGTATAATGATATAAATTTAATTTAAACTTAATGGATATCGAGCCTATCCAATCTGAATGGATAAATATTTTTTAGATAGTTACTCTACTCGATGGATAACGGGTAGGGTATGTATATTATCAAACTCGATCAAAAAATCACCCGAACCTTACTCGAAATATATATTTATAGAACATTTAGATTTTTTTTAATACAATATATATTAACTATTTTACTTTTTTATTGAGTAATAAATAATAGTAGATAATAAATACTCATATGAATACTCAAAACCTAGTGAAATGTTCATAAATATTTAAATTTTTACTCGATAAATAATAAATAGTATATATATATATATAAATCAATCTACAGGTGCCATTAACATCCCTAATCAAGCAGAAACAAAATCATTATGACTCTTAATGATAAAGCCATCCGTAAGAGATGAATAAAAATAAAAGAATGATCGGAATTGTCTGGCGGCAACACCTGGGATTGTTATATTTGGAGGTGGGGGTGGTATTTCGGTGTTTGTATTGTGCTTTTCTTTTGATTTTTAGGTGAGTTCTGGCCAGTTGTTTATAGTTTATACATTCTTTTCTTGGAAATTAGTGGAGGTAGTTGGCAAGTGGCAATTCTAAGAAGCTAGCTGTTGTGTATGATCCAATGAATGAATATGGACTAAACTTTATGGGGAACAATTTTGTCTTGGAAGATATCGTATAATTCTATAAATTCTAAACCATTAAAGAAAATTATAGGATAAGTTTTTATATATACCCCACTTGAAAGAATGAATGAATATGCACGTATCTTTGATTATTGGGAACATTTTTTATCTAAGAAAATATCATACAATAAAAAATAAATTGTTATCAATTAGGTGAATAACCATGAAACTAAACTCATTCTTCATCATTTTATATTTTGTTTAAAGGTTTGAAATAATAATTTTATATATACATAGAATAATTTAATTAAAGGTTTTGAAGGTATTTTATCCTGGTTTAGGAAGTGAAGAGTTCTTACTTATAGGAGCTTGTTACTGCTCATCTTCTTTATGACTCCCTTATTATTTTTGAATTCCAGCTTTTCATAGCTTTAATGGTAAACTAGTTTTATCAATAAATATCTCAGTTATTATAAAAATATACATGCATGCATATATAAACACACACGAGCTTACTTACGCCTGCTAGCTCCAAAGAAGCTCAATTAGTATATTTAATTCAAAAACTTAATTATTAAATGGAAAGGGCAAAAAATCCAATTATTTCTAGCATTTCAAAGCTAAACCCTTATGCTAGGTTGGTGAACCTTCACGACTAGGATTTCTTTATTTATATTTTCTCTCTTATTTATTTCAAATTATAAACAAAATTATATTTGATAATGGCATACAAGATAAAGTAACTGTCATTATATGTTGTTTGGTTGATAATACATAATAAATAAATAAATAATCCATTTTACCTTAATATGTGTTACTATCACACACACACGCACACACACACAACTCATATTGATCAAGCGGGTTGACCCAGGACCTGGCTAGTTAGGAGCCTAGACTGTTCTGGGTTTTAGAAAAAAAATAGAAGAAGGATTAACCTTGCCTGACTTGATCAAAAATCAGGGTTGACCCGTGTCCTTGAAGAAAATTCAGTCAAAACCCGTTAATTGTTTTTGTAATTTTTTTAATCAAAATTATGTCGTTTTGATAATTTTAAAAAATAATTAGGGTAGACCCAAGTTAACCTTGATTGACTTTCCTGAATTGTAATCCGAGACTTGCCCTAGATTAATTTTAAAACCATTACAATAATCATTTATATCCTTACATGTTTTTAATTTGGACAAGTTTGAAATTAAAAAATTTTTATTTGGATATTTATGAATAAAAAAAATTCCTCTGGATATTTATTAAATGAAAAGGGCGAAAAATCCAATTTTTTAAATCTCTTATTTCAATGAAAAGGGCGAAAAATCCAATTAATTGTAGCTGCAATGTCCCCCGATCGAAACTTGTCTCCTTTTAATGCAATTTTCTTATTAAACCAGCTGGGTTTTTTATGCATAGATATATTTTTGTTGGAATGTTGATAAACAAAACCATTATTGACATTGCCACGTATGAGATTGCCACATATTCAAGAGTTCTTTTATTCAATACTTTTCCTTCATCATTTCTTTTTTTTTTTCAAGTATATAATGAGTTGTAGATAATGTCAAATCTTTGATGATTATATTATACATAATTGAGTTGTGAAAACTTGTGTGGATATGTATTCTACCTCTTAATTAATTTTTTTTCCTATTTTTAAGAAGAATTCTAGGAGCAAATACTTATATATATATATTTCTCCAGGTTGATATAGAATATCATATTCTATATACGCTAGCTAACAACCCATTAAATGATATTCTATTTCGGTGAAATTTATAAAAACAATTGACAATTGATTGGTAAATTTTAAAAGACAAAAAAAAATGGCTGTCAATGATAATTTTTAGAATTAAAGGTCTTTAAAACTAATAAATATTTTTGTTTTTGTTTTCATCGAAAAACATAAAAAGAAAACTACAAATGATAACAAACGGTTCATAAAATAAATATTAATTTTTAAATTATCAACATCTTTTTATACGTGATTCCAGGCTAAAGAGTGAAGAGTGAAGTGATGATTGTAATATGAACTAAAAATAAATGATTATTAAATTCCATTATCCACTTATTATGATGCAGAATACATGACAGACGGACCTAAGTGTCACCATGTAAGCGTAATTTGCGCCTGAAGCATTTGGGGACTTGAAGCCAGCCAGTCAACCACAAACATTTGCGTTTACCCCATCAAAATTAATTTTAATTTGTTTTTTTTTTTAGTTTAACATGGATGTCCGGGCCAGCTTGCGCGCACCTCGACTAATCTCACGGGCCCTGAAGTTAACGACCATGTAAGCCTCCAGTGGTCATCATATGAGCAACCACAGGGCTCGAACCTAAGACCACAGAGGAAGCAAACTTCTTGGTCCCAAGCTCTTATCACTGGGCTACCATCTAGATGGTTTTAAATTTTTTTTTTAATTTTAATTTGTTGTGCCATAGGAAAATGACTTCAACTAATATCAATTTAAAACTCAATTCACTCGAGAATTAATGCGAGTTAGATTAATAAAATAAAATAAGATAATATATAACATAATCAAACTCGAGTTATTTTAAAAGAAAATTAATTAAAATAATATTTTTTTAATTAATTTAGATTAACTAGTCCAATTTGTAATCTACACATGAATGAATCTCAATTTATTCTTTTAATTACTAATTAAAATTAGTAACAATAATATAGATTTGTGTATTTGTTTTTATCAGAGAAACGGTCCTTGCCAATAATATATGTTAACAACGTTAATCAAGAATCCATAAAATTCATTATTTTGTACATGTACGTTGTTGTCTCTACATAATTTAATAATTAAAAGATTATGAGAAAGATATATAGTTTATCTAATTATATAACTTTAGTTTTAAGAGTGATTTTAGTGCCTGTTTGGAAATTAGATTACAACTAATTAAGCCTCGTAACCTTAATTATGAACTTGAAAACTCCACGCAAACAAGTTCTCCAAACTAATTATGAACTTGAAAACTCCACGCAAACGAGTTCTTCAAACTAATTATGAACTTGAAAACTCCACGCAAATCCAAACTACGTAACATTTTATTATAAACTGTAAGAAAACACAATACACAACGCCAGTAAGTTTTAATTAATAAGTTCTCTGTGTATATCTTTCAAAAATAGGAATTGTTAAGTTATTTCCTCTTTATACGGGGAATAACCGATCCAATATATATATATATATATATATATATATATATATATATATATAAAGAATATTTTATGTTTTGTCCTTAATTGATAGCATTTATGTACTATTTAATTATTTTTATAGTAACATGAATGCTTTTATGTCAAAGAACCATCTCAACCCAATAGTTTAAGCTGTTAGGTGAGGTCGCAGGATATGATTTATATTATTCTCTAACACACCACCTCAAGTAAAAACTCTTTGGGTTTGAAACTTGCACAGATACACTTTACCTTGTGTTTAATTTTTATCAAATAAATGGGGATGGTGAGATTCGAACTCGTGACCGCTTGGTCATCAAGGCTCTGATACCATGTCAAAGAACCATCTCAACCCAATAGCTTAAGCTGTTAGGTGAGGTTTCAGGATATGATTTATATTATTCTCTAACAATGACTTATTTAAGTCATATTGTTTTTTTATTTTTTTAATGTGGGTGTTCGGGCCAGTTTGTGCGTACCTCGACTACTCCCACGGGCCCTGAAGTTAACGACCATATAAACCTTCAGTGGTCATCATATTAGCAATCACAAGACTCGAACTTGAAACCACAGGGGAGCAAACCTCTTGATCTCAAGCTCTTACAACTGGACCACCTACTAGATGATTAGTCGTGTCATATTTGTTATGGTGTGCTGTGCAAGTCATACCTATTATATTGTGTCGTATTATAATGTAAGATTAAACACATCAAATTAATTATTTGATAATTATTATTGTGCTATGTTGTTAAAAAAATCACTTAAATAAGAATTATCTTTAAAAATGTAACTTCAATTAAATATATTTTAAAAAATATTATAATTAAGAAATTAGAAAATGAATTTTTTCTTAGAGAAATACACAGATTTCATAAAACAATATAAATAAAGAAGAAACAATAATTAAAACATTAATGTTTTTTTAGTTAATAGGACTACTACATAAGTTAATTAAAATCCTAATAAACTGAGATTTAATATAATTAAAAAAAATTGAGATTAGAAATTTTTAAAATTTTTACGGTTGTTACCTATGTAATTAAATACAAGTCAATTACTTTGTATTAAATAAAAATATTTAAAGTTAGTTAATTCTAGTGAATGTCCAAACAGAATAAAACAATTAGGAAAAAAAAAAGAGATAGTAAACAAATGATCACTCAACAGAATCCATCCATTTCAAGCAACCCGTCAACCATATTTGAAAATTGTCAACTTAAGTACATTAATTTCACGAATTCAAGCAATGTTAGCATCAATGAAGCTTCTAGGAACTTAAAAGTACTTTTACGTTATTTTGAATTTACCGACATTTGAATAAAACTAAAAATTAATTCCTCTTTGTAAAAAAAAAACCAAAACAATAGGATAACAACATAAAATGTTAATAGTGTAAATAGAAAACGCACTGGCCATTTTGTTTCCGAATCATTATTTCATCAAAATGATGTCACGATGCTCTAAGCTTGAGGTGTGAAAGCGACAAACTAGACTACCATACTTAGATTTGGACATAAAGTGGTGACCTCCATGTGTGTGTCTGCAAGAGAGAGAGAGAGAGAGAGAGAGAGAGCAAGCACCACGAGTGAGTGAAGGATACGAAGAAGTACAGAGCAAAGCATGTGGGGTCTTTGGGAATTCATCGAAAGTAAAAGGAACACGGCAATACGCACACAAGCATGAAAAATACACCAACCTTTTAGCTTTGTGTTAATTTCAACTCCATGTGTTTCTAGGTATCCATCTTCAACTTCATGCCTCTCGTGCCATTCTTTATGTTTTTTCTCCAATATCTTAGTCAATTCCAAGTGTATATGATCACAAAGGGTACGTTTACTTCTTGGATATTCCCCTAATATACTATTTACTAAAATTAATTAAGTGCACGATCAATGCTAAAAGAATAAAATATGAAGTGGCTTAGGGTAATTGATCATCTTGTTTGACGTGATAGATTCGTGTAGAAATCATCCAATGGTTCATGATGCTAGTTTGATGAGTCTCAAGTCAATGAATTCTAACCATTTAAAAGAAGAAAGTACTCGTCGTAGTCAATTGATATAATTTCGGAAATTGACTAAGGGAAGGGGTGAAACTGAGGGAGCAAGTCGAGTGGTTTAAATTTATTTTCATCTATTTAATTTGGCATTTGAGTTCATATATTCATGGAGAGACTCTTGAATTACAATATAATCTACTGACGTATTATGTCAAATACATTGCTAAGGAATTAGTGGAGTAGAAATCTCCTAACATATATATATCGCTGAGGAATCTTAAGAGATTAACCTGATGTCATGCCGAGGAAGAAATTAAGTTGAAATATATATATATATATAATCGGTTGTAGATCAACCGGATGTTGGAGTTAAGCTTTGAAATTCAAGATACATTTTCAATATTTTGTCTTTATACAATTTGGTCATCAATCTCTCAAACTCTTTTCACTTTAATCCTTTGAAATGATGATGCAACTAGATTAACACGTTCAATGCTTTGGCCTTCAATTAAAACACAGAACATAAGAAGCATTTGTTGCTTAGAAGATCAGGAGGTTAATGCACGAAACAGACCAGTGCATTAAACGATTATATTTACAAGAAGATAATGAAAATGCAATCAATAGAAGAAGAGATATTAAAAAGCTTGACAAATAACTAAATTAATTAAAGAGGTAGATCATTTCAAGAACAAAAAAAAAATGAAAATAAAGAGCAAGATACATAACCATAGAACCTGGCACTTTGCTGTGGGAGCTAAGTAGGGGATATAGATGATGAAACTTATGCTTCTAGATCTATGAACGTTCCGGTTCTCTCTTCTTTCTATTAAATAAAAATAAAGTATGTTTTACTTACCAAATTTTTGCAATTAATTAATTATTGCAGTTCTAATCCTACAAAAACCAACTAAGATTTCCACTTTGTGATCTCAGACTGCTTGCCTAAAACCCGTGCAGTAGACAAAAGACAATTTGCCAACCTTTTAAAAGCAGGCTACCCAAAAAAGGCAAGTGGGGAATGGATATAAATATTTATTTGAGAACCAAAAACAATTCAATCAAGTTCATTTTTTTTTAAAAAAAAGAGGTTTTGATCCATGGTTTCTTGTTCTAATAAGATCCACTAGCGGTTTTAGAAAGTGATTTTAGTGAGAACATTGATAATATGTAGTAATTAATTATAATTTCACCCAGGATTCGACAAGTTATGTCCTTAATTATAGAAGCTCTTAGTTATTATATTCTCATGTATTTTAATTGTATATTAATTAATTAACAATCAAACTGTATTAATTGAGCATGCTAAAAAAATCTCTTAGTTGTTGTTGTTGAGAATAGATTTATAATTAAGCTTACTGGAATATTATATTTTATATTCATGCATATAGTCAGAGAGATTTCTACCATATTTACATAAAAATCAAAATTTAAAATAACTCCATGGATGAGGTTAATCAAACGTATATATTTCACCTTCTTAAAAAGTTTAAATCGAAAGTTAGATAAATCTTTCCCTCCCACCTAAGTTCTAATTAAGCCAATTTCTTGTAAATATATTATATTTAGTTTACTCGTATAAATTCATGTTATACATACTCGTCACCAACCATCTCCAAACCAATTTCTATGGATTTTAAAATATTTTTTCCTCATAATTTATAAAGGGTAAGACAACGTTAGCAAGAGCTCGTGTAAAAGATGTGAAAGATTGTAGGTTCATGCGTAGTGACCTCTCTTTTCATTGACTTGTTTGAATTTCAGCCCTTTGAAAATTGTTGTGCAATTTACACCATATAAAAAAAAGACCTCTAATTCATCTTTCAACAAGATATGATAATACTCTATGTAAATAAATAAAAATTGACTCGTTAGTGGGCTATGTCTTTTCCACTAATTTATTCTATCCCCCCCCCCCCTGGTGGGGGTTGACATGGATCTTGACCCTTCCTGTTGAAACATTCTTTCTGGTCATCATTTCAGTCCCCACCTATTTCAGACTTGTTTATAATCCTACAATATTTGAAGACAAGGGTTTGGAATTGAATGTTGCTGCTTCAATGGTTGTCCTGTTATGCTTTTCTAATTGGAAAACAATTCTATTATTTCTTTTGTCCACTGGTTGTGTTTTCAACAAGTACTGTAATTTACTTAATATATTGTAGGGACATGGGAGATATAAAGGGAGATAAGACTTTGGCCTTTGCAAGCATCAGTTTTTCTCTCCTTTTCATGGAGGATTGTACTATATTAATATTATCATTTCACAATGATTGCTAGCTAAATTCATTATAATAAACACGTTTTATGTTAATTTTTAAGCTGTTTCAAATTAAAATTCATCTATACTACTAGCTATAGAATTAGGAAAAACAAAATTAAGGCTACTCTAATTGTATGGCCATCATCTAATCAGACTCTAGGCTGGATTGATGATGATAGGAATGCTCTCCCGATCTTCATTGTAGCTCATTGTATATTAATTTAGCCCGGTGAAAATAATTAACAAGGGAGAAAATACCTTGTATTTCTGTTTTCTAATAATCAATTTTCATGTTACTTTGGTCTATTAGAAAATTAAGAATTATGTTTGAGTTTCAAGCTTAATAAATTCAACGTGGCTAAAGTTATATTATGGTATTTTTTTAGTGTGATGCGATGAAGTTGTAAAAACAAACTTTAGACTGAATTAATTTCATGTTTATGATCTTGGACATGTGAAGTGACAAAGTTTAACCATTATTCTAGTGAGTTGGCGAAATGAATTTCACGAGTTTTCTTATAAAATAAGTCCCTCTAAGAATAAAAAATCATTAATTTAATGTTAAAGTTAATAAATTAAAGACTAAAAAAACATATAGAATTTAAAAGTGAGCAACGGAGGAGATAAGTAGGATAGTAGGTAAGCACGAGGAGGAGGATAGGAGTAGCAATGTGACTTTATGACCTTGCATTATATGCTTTTTGTGTTTGAAGTTCTGTTGTGAGGATTTGTTTTTGAGTTATGTTGTGTTGTTGTTTATGTTAATTTATATAATGGTCCGAGATATTTATAGATATCGAACCTGTCAACTTGCATCATATTAATTGATTGTTATGACTTGTTATACTATTGATGAATGTCTTAGTGATTGACAATGTCTTTTGAGGTCATATGTTGATAAGAAATAATTATTGACAAGAAATAAGGTGTCTTTTCTTTGCATAGAAAATTTAATGTGCGCTAGTGGTTGGTGCGAAACAATATTCTGATATCTCAAAACAAAAAAATACACTAAAATACATGCGCGT
>Ga0307515_10013098_pt1 | contig 15526 bp, 6 predicted proteins | sample 17_EM_MG_FD_194513 | JGI IMG/M metagenome (GOLD analysis project Ga0307515, IMG submission 194513) | Populus trichocarpa ectomycorrhiza microbial communities from riparian zone in the Pacific Northwest, United States - 17_EM | ecosystem: Host-associated > Plants > Roots > Unclassified | place... | reverse complement strand
CGCTTAAGACTTGGCATGTGTATATAGACGTGGCCTCACCACCTTCTCTTGCTCCTTAGCTTAATATCTTCGTAATACAGCATTCGTTCGCTTAATCTTGCAAGCATTAGTTTAAGTCTCTATTAAGACATTTGTTCGATAGTTCGAGCCGTTACAACTACAGTGTGCACCTAGTATAATTTTAATTATAGATAACGCATTAATTTACAGAAACCAGGTAGGGGAGTTAAATTGGATGAGTATATATATAGCTCCAAACTCTCTGCGAGAGAGCTAGCGTCTATATAGAGTATCTGCCACTATATTCTCTAGAGTTTAACCTAATTAAGCTTGCTTTTTATAACTTTAAGACGTGGGTTTAACGCAATATTTACAGTCTTGGTAACTATATAGACTTTAGAAGCTTTTTAAGATTTGGTATATAAAATATAGGTAATTATATGGCTACGCGATCGCATTTCTAGCACGTAGGTTATCTAGTAGTTAACTAGTTAGTTTCTTATATTTATAATAGGTGTAAAAGATACTAGAATAATATAAAGCCTACCTAAATTTAAACTTCCTATAAGCCCTTAGGTCTCGTCGAAGCTTTAATAGGGCACCTCCCTTAAAGCTAAGGTCTTCCCATATACTATTACTAATTTCGTTCTTATTCCGTAAGGCCTCTAAGTGATAATTATTTTTAAGTAGGGTGTTAGCAATACAATTAAGCTTAGTAATTAGCTCTACCAAGCTCTAATATAGCTGCGTTTAGAGCCAGTTAAAGTAGTTATAAAGCTCTACGGTAGGATTAAGCCTAGGCGTAATTAGGCTTATTAGAGGCTCTACTGCTTAATTTAAATCGTCCGGCCCTGCTAGGGGAGGTTACTAGGGAGGTTGCTAGGGTATAACGGCCTACTGATATAGGTAAGGAGCGTACTATATATGCTGCTGGTGTTGGTATTAAGTAGGGTGTAGTTAGTAAGGGGTATAGGGGGGGAAGTTTGTTAGATGATTAAGCACGGTCTTTGCCTATCGCGCCCTTATCGTACTATCCTTTTAGCTTAATAGGATCGCAATCTAAGCAGGAGGCTTATTAGTAGTAGCCTTCCCTTTAAGGATCTCGTTCCCCTATAATATTATTATACTTCTATTAATTAGGTAGTAATCTGCTGGGTAATTTGGGTTACCGTTAACCTAGTAAGTACGCCTATTATTCTAGCATGCGTTAGTTCTGCGTTCCTGTTAAAATGCGATTAGTAGGCCTCCGTTCTTAGCTATAACTTTATTTAGTATAGTGCTAGGTAGATTTAGGCGTTAAATAGTAGTAGCACTACTACCGGAGGCCTTCCCTTTCTTACTCTGGCTAGTTATGGCCTTCTAGCGAATTTAACGGATCTGACGTTGTAGGGAGCTCTAAAAGTGTTACAGTAGCCTCTACTTTTAAGCCCTTCCTTTTATTACTGTGCTAAGCGTCCTCTACGTAGCCGAAATAAGTGTCGGTTTGGGGCACGTGCGCACCCACCAAAATCATACTTCACGATCACAATACTATAATACAGCCAAATTAATTTAATATCGAGTCATCTGCCCGTCAGCCCTAATGCACTCATGTAGGCGCTTCGTGTACCAGCTATATATCTCTATAATCTTCTCCTAATCTACTTAGTTCTCCTAAACATCTATAAAACGCTCTAATGCTATATCCTCTTCCACGCGCTTTAAATGGAATTTCTTCTTAATAGGATGGGCTAAGGACTCTACAATTAATAGATCTGGTGATAGACTAGGCAATATTAGAAGCTTTAAATCCCATTCCTTTACCTAGGCTAAAGACTCCCTTAATTTATACGCTAAATCTATATCCTGGTATAAAGTAATTCCTTTAATATTAAACTTTAAAAGAAGCTATGGCAACACCTGCTTGGTATAGGCTTTTAAATTTATCTTATTTACCTAGTTATCTACCTTATATAAGAAGAACTTCTTCTAGGTCCTGCTAATAATAACGAAGACATTAAATAGTTTAAGATGCTTCTTCTCTTGGGCCTTCTCCTTTTCATCCTTTTTAGTAACCCCCTTCTTCCTATAAATATTCTATAATAAATAGCGGTAAAAATTACTTCTTCTTCTTTTAATTCTATTGGTTTCTTCTACACCTAAACTAAAGTAATATTTATTATAAAAAGTAATATTATTCTAGTCCTTAGGATGGGGTCTTTCTTCTAGCTGTAAATAGCACTAATTCTTTCTTTTATCTGCCTGCTTCTAGTTAAGCCACTTCTTTTCTTCTATCTTTATATTAATATACCCTTTATCCTTTTTTATGGCTCTTTAAATTGGCTTATTTCTAAGAGGTTAGCGACCTATTCTTTAAGTTGGAACCATTAAAAGATCTTTGCAATTTAGGGCCTCTTAAATAATAGTCTGCTATAGGGCTGATTTTGAGTCTTAATTGAGATTGGGGTCGTCTAAATACACGGTAATAGCGTGGGTATCTTTCTTTATAAGAGCTCGATTTCTCCCTCTTATTTCTAGCCCAGAATTATATATAGTTTTGCATTACTTTAAGGCCATAATATATTGCTAAGAGCGCTCTACAATTCTAGTAGCCTGCTATATAATAGCTGGAGGAATAGCCTTGCCCAGTAATTGGCCAAAGATTTTGGCGTAGAGAACTGCTATACGTAGAGGAGTCTTTAGATGCTTATTTTCCCCAGCATTGTGGTATAATTCTAGGGGTGGGGTAAAGTGTTTTGCCCGCATCTTTTGGGATACGGGCTCCTTGGTAACTTGGGTTATAATTAGTAATTACAGCGAACGAATTTGGGTGCGAAATGGTGGTGTTATAAGGTTTGTTATGATTGTGAGGCATGCTTAGGGGGCTTTGTTTGGGTGGGGCGCGCACATGCCCCAAACCGACACTTATTTCGGCTACGTAGAGGCGTCTAAGACAGAATCTATAGCTTAGATATCTTTATGGCTATATAGATCTATAATAACTTTATCTTTTTTAGTACCCCAATTATAGGAAGCTATAGCTTAAATCGCCCTAGGTGTTTTACTTAAACCTTATTAATCTAGGCGATCAATTAAAAGTATATAAAACCTCTATATATATGCACTCTTTTAGCAGTATTCGCAAGCGGTATTGCTTCTACTACTGCACGCTAAGTAAGAGTATATTAAATAATCTCTAAATCTACCTCTAGCTCTAGCTTCTATATTGCATTTAGTTCAGATATAGCCTTAGATAATACTAAGGGAGACTCCTCTCTTATAGCAGTATCGGTAGCTTGACGTTCTGCTAGTATTATACGCAGCGATTTATATACTAGTTAGGGAGGTGGCTTCTTATAAGGCTTTAGCTTCTTTAACGTCTTCTTCCTAGCCTGTTTAGAAGATCGCTAAGAGGATACTTCCTTATTCTCTACTACCTTTTTTAACCGATATCGCCGCCGTAGTAAAGTTTATGTTGCTAATTAAGTTACCTTGTAATTATTAAGAGGATAGTCTAGAGGTAGCATACCAGCTAGAATAAAGCCCTCCTTACTAAGGGGGATAGTAGTAGGCGAGCTATAGTTCTTATCCTTATTAATCCCAATATCGTCCTCGTCTAAGAAGTTAACCTCATTATTACTTACTTTAACGGCAATAGGAGAAGCTTCCGTGTCATTGGCTTTGCCTTTTTTAGGTGTAACCTTAGTGCTTAGAGTATTCCTAGTAAGAGAACTAGAGCCAGGGCGACCTCGCGGAGCGCGTTAGGGTACTAAGACCTGCGACGCGGCTCGTTTGCGACGGCTTAATGGGGGTGCCATATCAACTAAAACACCTGCCAAGACTTGGTGATAGAAAAGCCAGTAAGAAATAGAGCTTCATATATTTTTGAGTAAAAAAAAGTACTGCGCATACGATTATATTTGATTTGTATGAGAATTTGTATACAAAGACGATATTTTAATGTGGGAGGCTCTTATCTAGAAGCGAGTTGCAGTCGATAAGAAAACTATAATACCTGCCACCTGCCTGTAGCCTAATTCTTCTTCAATACTTACCAAAATTCTTCTCCTTCAGCTCTTTTAATTTATCGTAGTGTGTTATTGCTCCCGCCAGCCCTAATGTAATTTTATTCAGTTCGTGAATCGGGCGATTCGATCAGGGCCACAACGTACACGAAGCCGCAAGCGTCGCGGTCCAGACCAAGACTGTCAGAATTAAGCGAGAGGTGCTAACTAAGCTCTGGACACATTGCGAAGACGAAGTCCGCATGCAATCTATATAGACATTTAACCGCATCTACTGCATCACGAATCAATCAATATTCATCGTCTGCGTCATCTCTATCATCAATTAGACCCTCAAGATAGCTCCGCTGTGACCCCATGACCTTGTAATTCCAACAAAGACCTGTCGCTGTGCCACAGGAAGACGAGATTATAATACGTCAAAACCCTCGGGACACTGAGCGCTCTTATCATCGCGACTCCAATTACGAAGACGAGAGGTATTATTCCAGGGACCGTGAACGGACCACTGCTGCGCGGCATGACTACTATGAAGAGGATTATACTACTCGCGAAAAACATGTAGAGTTTGAGCCGTCTGTTGACGGTGACACGGCTTCTGAAGGCTATGACTTCGAACTCTCATTCATGGCAAAGAGGCCGGGAAGTGTGGACCTTAGCATTGACTCTAGGTCTATATCGTCAGCAAGTATGGCCAAAGAAGCAAGCCAAGACATTCATAAGCAAGCTTCAGAGCACAAGTCCCTTCGCAACATTACTTGGTCTCAATACCTGGGACAGATATTAGACCCTGAAGACGTTGTTGCAGAACTCACAGTATCACAGGGGACGGGCGGGTTTGCGGGAAATGCTCGCAATACCGTTTTCCAATGGATGTAAGCAGCCCTTTATTTCACATTTTGCTAAGTTGACACTCTCCGCGCAAGTCATTTAGATAACCCTGTCATGTCCTTTAATGCATTTGTGGTAAGTACAATTTCCTTACACCTACAGCCGAAAGATTACCGAAAGACGCTATCGTTCTACGGCCATGGGCGATTAGTCTTCTCTTCTGTCGCTTCCTCTAACCTTACACATTACTCCAGAATACCGCAATCCAATATGCGCCACATCCTGGAGCCGAATCAGAGAAAATTAATCTCCTAGCGATCTTCAATCGGATACGGAAGCAGTTCGAAAAGCCTTGGAGGCCACCCCAAGGAACGAATGGGCGGTATATGGAGCCTTTCTTCTTTCAAGAAACTGTGTCCAGTAATTCAAAGTCTAAATCTAGACGTACAAGGACTACAACTGTAATGAGCCTGCCGTATTTCTCTCTAGAGAAATACGCGTATCAGAAAGTGGGGGACAAATCAACCTCTCACCCTGTCCGAACACTCCTGCAGTCGCATATTCCCTCGGTAGGGAGAGAGCGCGATATCAACCAGGCCGCCTCCAAGCTTCCGAACGTGCCAGAAGAATTTTGCTTTCATGTGCCACAGCTTTGGTGTTTAGTTATTGATGGTGGTGAGCCTATCGTGCGACCGGTAGCTGGTCGTGATGCTGACGAACCAAGACCTGCTTATAACCGCCGCCCGGCTCCCTTTCAAGAAATTTCTCGATAAATTCATTAAAGTCATGACTAAGCCCGTTATCGACTCACAAAGCATATCCACTCCTGACTCACGGTCCGTTCTTCAAATTGACAATGATGGATGTTGCTTATGGTTTCTTCCTCTGGAAGACTGTGAGACCTGGTTTGTAGGTTACTGTTCACAAGCCCTACCACGACTCTCTACCTATTCCTGCAATACTTACACGTGATAGTCTTTTACATCAAACTTTATAGAGCACACTATTATCTTCGATGATACCTTTGATGTGCTCTACAAAGACCATCCCATAGGGCCCCATAATTAGAGTAAAGTAATCGATCAAGCAAGAAAATCATCTATGCGCCTTTTCCTAGCGAGAAAGTTAGGGAAGCTACCAATGCGACGAGCGCTAGTGCTAATTTCTATAGAAAACGACCGAAGGGGCTACCATCTGAAACTGAAGCTAGAGATGTCGTATATAGAGTGGACCGGAGTGACAGTCCCAGGCGCACACGTACATTCAGTCGCACGGAAAGGCCAAGATCGGGGTCACCGAAACGGCCTGAAGAACAAGAAGGATCAGAACTGCCTGAAGATAGTGCAGCTAATCGAGAACAAACGCCTAACTTTGATCCACGAAGCCAACCACCGGAGACCCTGCAATCAGAGGCGCCGGCAGCAAAACCGACACCCACGCCAGATCAAAATGCAAAACAGGTAGCAGCAACAACAGCTATACTTAGAGACACTAAACCAGCCTCAGCATCCAAAATCTCGACTTCTAAGCCCACAGGTCTCCGTGAATTCCATGTTTTTACCTGGCTGGCTACGGTCTCCAAGCATTCAAGTAATAGCGGTAGTTCAGAGCAGAATAGTTATCATGTCGACGTAAATTTATTCAAGGAGAGTTTAAATCAAGTCCACAATTATCTGTGGAATAATCCGCAATCAAGGGAACTAGTAGCCTATCGAACTCTGCAAGAACGTTCCATCAAAGCAATCGAGGACCTCAACCTCGGAAAGCTGGACGAAAAGAACATGCGCCAAACTTATGTGACAGACATCGAGTTTCCAAAGGCAGCAAAAGCAATGATACAAATTTTTATGCTGCTTGATACTGAAGCTCCTGTAGCGTCAAAATACTGGGGAGCAGTCTATCATATCATAATCACAGTACGCTAATACGGTATACGATTTTGAGGATTTGCTAACAAAGCTTTAAGGCATCTCAGTCCCCAAAGTCTCGTCAACAACTCATGCAGCCTTTGGCGCGATTTATCCAAGTGTCTCAAGTTACGGAGAAACTCCACGGGCAGTTTTCCAATGGAAAGGCCCCTCAACCTTGGCAAATGCAGCTCCCTGAGGCATTTGTGAGGGCGTGGCTGCACTGCGTCATGTCTCTTGTCGTATGTACCACTTTTCAACCAACTTCTAGTGATTCGTATCGCCATATCAGTCTTTGTAGAAAACTTCTTTACCAGGGAACCGAAGAGCTCATGAAAGGCCTGCACTCAACTTCTCTGGATGAGAAGCAGGCTGTGTTGCCCATGGGAATTATGTCACTCGTAATTCGCCGTGTCCTGCAAGACGTGACTGGAGACATGCGGGATTTAAGTGATACCTACTGGGATTATATTAAGATACTTGTAAGATTATTGGGTGGTCTATCAAGCACGTGAACTGATGGCGCTTTACAGGAATCTGAGATAGAGAATGATCAGCTGAACAGGGTACACCAAGGCAAGATCAGCGCGTTGCGAAAGGAGATTGGCGCAGTCCTGGCCGTGCTCGATGGCCAGGAGCGCGTCCTTGTTGACTTCAATGATTCGCTGCGCAGACGACGCTATGAGAACGCAAACCTCTCGAAAGCTTGGGAAAGCGGCTGCGAGTCTCAAGTGTCTGAGGATTGCCTCCAAATCGTCCACGACAGGAAATTATTTTTTAGAGCATTAGACGATTGGGTGTCTGACCTTGCAGACTCGGTATAATTCTCGCGTACTCGAACGAGAAAAATAGCCTTCCTGCTAACACTGGTCATTTTCACAGAATCTCCGCATGATCGATTCCAATAAAGACCGCCAAGAAGCCGCCATCTACGCATTCACGATTGTCACGATTATCTTCCTCCCTCTGTCCTTCGTCTCCGGCTTTCTCGGCATGAACACATCCGACATGCGGACTATGTCTCAAAAGCAATGGGTATTTTGGGCCGTCGCTATCCCTCTTACCCTCGTTATCGTCATTATCTCTCTTCTATGGGCTGGCGAACTCAAGAATGCTTGGGATGCGCTGGCTAAGCTATTTCCGCAAAGGAAGCAACCAGGTTACCAGAGATTGCAGGGTGGCCAGGAAGATATCCGTTTAGCCCCTCGGAGGTTGCGGGAACCTGAAGTCGTTCGTGACTTCTTTCCCTATGAGAGGTCGCGCACAATAAGGCCATCGGGAGGATTGGTAAGGCGGTCGACATTAGACTTTCCTCCCCCTCCTCCACCTCCGCGGCAGAGGACGTATACACGATATGACTAGATTTAGATTAATCGGGTTTACCAAGTATATATCGTCCGGAGCCAAGCACCCTTTTAGAACTGAACGGTATTTTTTCTATAGCTTCTCTATTACTAATGTTAATATATAAATTATTTAATTTAATACAGTTTACTCTAGTTTTAATCTAATTTCTATAGGATGATTTGGCATATACGTAAATTCCCGTAATCCTTAGCACGATTTCCCGCGCCAAAAACGGAGGTTTTACTACCTGCGATTAATCAACTTTATTACCAAGTAAGGCCACTTTTTATATAGTAAAATTGTTTTTATTTTTTATTTTTATACATTTATTATATTATACTACATACATAGCCTCTAAGCTATAACGCTATAGTTCTATATATATAAAACCTTTTTAGGCAAGTTTAATATATATTAATAATTATATTTTAGTAGTTTAATATTACGGATATTTATTAGTAAGTTAGATAAGCTATAAAACGTAGTAAGGGCTATAATAGAACTAGTAAAGCTATGTAATAAGTAGTAGGCAAGGTTATATAATAAGCTTAATAAGCTCTATAAGCTCTATTACGTACCTTATATATATTATATATAAAGGGTTTCTTAGGAGTATAGTTGTATATTTAAAGGACTATAGTCCCTACCTAGATAGTTCTCTTTTTATAGTAAATAATTAGAGTTAATCTATTAGGTACTTACTCTACTAGTTAAATATTATTAGTAATTATTCTATCTATATACCTACTCTATTAATAAGTCTACCGTGGTATTTCCTATAAAGCTTTATTATATATTTACTACTATAGTTATAGTAAAGTAAGTCGATAAGATACTACTAAAAGTAATTATAATACTATTTAAGGCACTAGCATAGTGATACAACGCGCGTAAGCCTATATAATTGGTAGTCTATAAACGAAGATCTAAAGCTAGAGAAAGGAAGGGAAAAGAAAAAGAGCAGCGCCGTTCAAAGTAGGGTTCTTTTATACGGTCCTCCAGTTAAGTAGCTATATTTCTCTACCAAGTTTTACCAATACCGTAATATTACCCCCCCCCCCCCTCTAAAAAAGCATACCCTTAGGCTTTGTCAGAAATAGAGTAGAAAGGGTAGCTATAATATTTATAAATTCTACCAAATTCTACTAAGTTCTTATAGACTTCAATTTTTTATATTAGGGCCTTAAGGCGTTCTTGTCCCTATACTCTTCCAGTAGCTTATTATCTTTATTATACTAGTATTTTATCTATTTGTCTAGGTACTTTAGGGGTCTAGGTAAACTAGGATATTAATTATAGAACTCTTTAAGCTTCTAGGGGCAGCCTATAAAACTCTAGGTAGGGCACTAGGTAAGGTCTAGGTTATAGTCTTTCTAACTAATACGGTGCTTTATTATTCCCCTTATAAGTTTATAGGCTAGTATTGTGGTGGTATACGCGGTCCCTCTTAGATAGGAAGTCACAGTGCTGTCAGGTCGGTCGGTCGGTCGTAATCAGTTAGTAAAAATCAGTAGGAAAGCAGTCAGTAAGAAGAGAAGAAAAGAGTGTATTATGTGTCCCAAACTATATATCCGTCGTGCCTTTCCGAGTCCTTAAAGACTCTAGGGCTATAGACCAATCTATATATCCATAAAAGGCCTATACACTCCCTAGACTATGCCTAATCTAGATATTAAATCCAGTAGGCCAATTTGCCCCACTACATACCTCCCCTACTTAAGTTGTTATCCCCTAACGACTTCTAAAACTCTAAAACTCCCTATCTTTAAAATAAAGGTATAGTAGGTAACCGTATACGTTCCTTGCCTTTACTATAAACCCAAGATAGTAAATAAGGAGACTCTATTCTGGTTAAATAAGACCGTTTATATCCGCCTAGCGGGGTAGCACAAGAGGTATTAGACTGGCGGCTCTTAAATAACGTAGCTCTTTCGCGTCCTTCTATTTACTCAGTTCTGTTCTATAGTTTTTTAGGCAGCTCTATATAGCTCTATCCTTCTATAGTAACAGGGGGCACTTTACTTAGGTCTACTGCAACAGTTAAAGGATTAATTCTATTATTAACGCAGTAGAAGCATAAGCGGCTATTAAAGCGCTCTATTTCGGTTGCACGCATGAGCTAAAACGTATCCTTATAGTTTTTAACAGCCCTAAGACGGTAGGAATGCATCTATTTCCTAACTTTGTTCTTATTGCCATTAAGAAGAAGGTTATAATCTTAAATTACCGCTAGAGAGTCCCATCGTCGTCTATCTAGAAGGGAGTTAGATAAGGCGCTAGTAGCTATAAGCTTAACTACAGTAGGGAAGCGGTATAGGATTGCGCTGTAAAGATTGGGATGTCCGGATGGCGTATAGGGCGGCACTTTTAAGTCTTAGTAAGTATCTGCTAGCTCTACCTAGGTTTCTCCTTCCGTAACCTTAAGGTTATTATAATCGTCCTAAATGCTAACAAACTATAGTAGTATTATTTGTCGGGTCCTAGTTAAAGGTCCCTTTACCCTATAAGGAAGGTAAGGTATAGTTATATGCACGTCTCCTTTCTTATATAGCTAAGCCACCCAATCGGTTGCATACTTTTTGACGTCCTTAGCGGTCCAGTTATAGTCTAAGATCTTATATATAAATCCGTTACCCTTAGTTAATCCTTATACTTTAAGATCTTCCTACTATAATTCTAGGTAATAATATATACTAGGTAGGATAATCGTGTAGTTATCCTTAGTCTTATTATCTAGAGAAACACTTTCTTAGATTATATTAGCACCGCGTCCGCTTTCTAGAAGAGAAGGAATATTAACGTTAATATAGCGAAAAGCTATAGAGTCTCCCTTAATAGCAAACTTTATATAATAAGGGTAGGAAATAAGTTGCCACTAGTTGTTAGGTCTAAGGGCGCAATAGAGATAGTAATACTAAGGATCCTACCTTATTAGCTACTAGTAGAGACTATAAACCATCGTTCTTAACTAGCTATAATTTGGTCGTCTATTAATTAGATGCTAATAATAACGGTATATACGCATTTCCTTATTAATTATTACTAAGATGCTAAAGTCCTACTACTATCTAAACACGTTTAAAACCACGGATCCTTCTTACTGCTATACTTCTTAGTTATTTAGTATTATTATTTGATTAAGCAAAGTCTCTCTATTATAGGAAAACCTTGGCGCTAAGTTATAGATAAACTTATATAGTCTTAAGGAGTTAGACGGAACTAGGGGTCTATAAACCTTTCTAAACTAGGAGTATGTAGTAGGGTCTATTTTTATAGTTAGGCTAGTCAGTCAAGTTGCCAAATGCCCTTAACTGCGCGCCAATTGCGTCAACCACCAACCATTGAGGCCATTGGTAGGGTACTATATTTTGCCGATATAGGTGCTATAATAGCTCCGCGCTTAGGGCCTATACGCTAAACTATTAAAATATATCTTTTATATTAAGAACGTTAAGTTTCTAAACTTTACTATTATCCCTAACAGTATTATAATAGACTTTACCTATATAAAAGCTATTAAGAAATAGCCTAAGCATAAGTCCTATAGGGATATTTAGGTCTATTTTAACTTTGCTAACTTCTATAGGCGATTTATTTAGAACTACTTAGATACTAGATACCCTTTATACTTATATCTATTACGGGACACCCCTATAATACCTTATATACATCTACCTATTTCTACTAACTTAATAACTAGAGACCGACTATAAGACGATAATCTAATAGCAATCTACGGCAATCTACGGCAACCTACCGCATTCTGCTATATCCACTAAGTTCCACTAAGTTCTACTAAATCCTGCTAAGTTCTGCTAGAATCACTACCTAAATCCTATTCTGCTCTGTGTATATATTAACTAAGCAACTAAGTCCACAATATATACCCTTTCTTCCCATTTTCCTACCTTCTTTTTTTTACGTAACGTCTTAATCTTATTACACAGTTTATATATATAGCTTAATAATATCTACTTTGCTATATATTATCGTCGCTTATACTTACTCCGTGATATTACATTATGTTAAACCTATACCCTATACCGTCCCAATTAGTATAAACAACTTAAAGGCCCCTATATCTGCAAAAGACCTATACGCTATATTTACTAAATAAATAGAAACTCTATAATAAGCTTTTACGGATACCCTTGCCTGTTAAGAAGCCCGACATTATAAGTTAATTAAATCTCTAAAAAAAAGAAATTAAAGAAATCCGCCAAAACCCACTATCTACCCTACTATTACCCCTACTCGCCGCTACCGGTATTAACCTACAAACACTAGGTAGAGAGAACGTGTCTAAAACTAGCTCCTTAACCCTAAATTCGCTAACTAGTGCCCCTAGAAAGAAGTTAACCGAATATCTCCCTAATCCTCCCGCCTATTTAGGTAAAAGGAGTAAACTACGCTCCTTTTTTAACTAACTTAAGAATAAGCTAAATGGTAATATCGATTGTTACCTAACTCCTAATAGCTAGCTATATTACGCTATAAGCCGCCTAATAGAAGACGCCGTATAAACTATATACCCGTTTTAGCCGAGCACTATAAAAGAACTAGTTATTATACTAAAAGTATCTTATGGCAACCCTAACCGAATTGCTATAGTATAAAGAAAACTAAATAAGATGACATAAGGCTCTAAGAGCTTTCCATTATACTTCGCCGAATTTCACTACTATACTAAAGAGACTGGATGGAACAAACCTGCCTTAATTAATTGCCTAGTAGAGTCGCTAAACCCTAAACTAAAGGCTTCCCTTATAGGAGTTAAGCTGCTAAATACCCTTACCGCCTATATTAATGTTACTAATAGCTTGTATAACGATATACTATACCTTGCCCTAAAATATACACCTTAATACTCTACCTCTTAGCCGCTTGGGACCCGCAATGACCTAGACGCCATAAATACTAACGCTAAAACCCTCTCTTACGCCCTAAAAGGGTCTACTAAACGTAAATAACGCATTAAATACGGCCTTTGTTTTAAGTGCGGAAGCAATACTTATATCTTAAGCTGCTGCTCTGTCCTGCTGCCCTAAATATATATACAGACAACTAGTATAGGCAGTATCCCGTTATCCCAATTATATAAATAGACGACCAGTATAAGCAACTAATTGCCTTAACTAAGCCCTATTTACTAACCCTAATTATTATCTAGCTCTAACACGTTATCTAATAAGCACTACTTACGAGGACGAAGCTACGACCAACGCGTTATAAGAACTCCGCCCCAATCGCCTTTAAAAGGAAGGTCTTGGAGCTAAGTTACTCTCTAGAACGGCTCTGCCTTAAGATCTCGTTAAATACTTTAAATATCACAAACTCTAACTCTTGGGATTATAGTATAACTATTAACTATCGTCTTTAGCAGAATGGTTAATAGGCTAATACTTAAGTCTTAATTAATACAGGAGCTAGTAGTATAAGATTTATCAACAAGATCTTCGCGTAAGATAATAGTTTTACCTTAACCCCCCTTAACCGGCATATTAATGTATTTGGATTTAATAGCAAATATACAGTCTTAGGCTAAATTACCTATATAGTATACCTAAGACTCTAATACCTAAACCACGAAGAACTAATTAGGCTTTTTGTTACTACCCTAGGTCACCTAGTAATCCTAGAATAACCCTAGATAAAGCTATATAAGGTAACTATTAATTAAAACAACCTTAAGCTTCTATTTACCGCCTCCCATTATAAGCAGAAGTGCCTTATAACTCGCTACTTAGACCTTAAACTAAAATCTAAAAAATCTACTAAAATTTACCAGTCTAAAATTTCTATAACTGTCCACCCCATATCTAAAGAACCCATTCAATTCCACCAACCTAGGAATTTTACCAAATTCCACCGGTATAGGACTCCTACCGACATCCACTAAGGATCTGAAAATTCTACTAAATTCTATAAGTTATTACTAAGCACCACACCACCCCAAACTAAGTAGAAGCTTAAGCTTAGTATATAAAGCTACTAGAAGAACTAGTATCCTATAATGAAAAGAATACTTAAAGAACCTAAACCTAAATCTAATATTAACTCTATACTTAATACCGAACCTAAAACTAAACAGGAAACTATATAAGAAACTACGGATAACCTAAGCAAATTTAATACTCTAGATATCTATATAATTAGAGCTACCCCGCTAGTATAACTTGCCAAGAAACCCGAATATACAATCTTCGCTATTACTATAGCTAATATTAAGAAAGCCTTAGTACTAAAGAAATACACTAACCCTACCATAAAGGTACTAGTAGAGTATTATTACCGCCTAGATATATTCTTATAAAAGGAAGCTAATAAGCTACCAGAATACCAACTATACAACTATAAGATTATACTTAAAGAAGGAAAGCAGCCTAGATTTAGACTTTTATACAGGATGTCCTAAAATAAACTCTAAATACTATAAAAATATTTAGACGAGAACCTAAGTAAAGAATTTATTAGAGCAAGCTTATCGCCTATAGCCGTATTAGTAATCTTTGTTAAGAAACCTAGTAGCGGTTTACGCTTCTATATAGACTACTAAGCTCTTAACACCGTTATTATTAAGAACTAATATCTAATCCCGTTAATATAAGAGATACTAAACTAACTAAGTAAGGCTCGCTACTATACAAAGCTTAATATTATCTCTATATTTAACCACCTCCGTATTATAAAAGGAGATAAATAGCTTACTGCATTTTATACCCAGTATAGATTATTTAAATATTTAATAACACCCTTCGGCCTTATAAACGCTCTAAGCTTATTTTAACATTATATAAATAATACCCTATATTCCTACCTGGACATCTTCTATACCGCCTATGTTAACGACATCCTAATATATAGTAATAACCTAACCGAATATTGGAAATACGTTAACCTTATTCTATAAGCCCTGTATAGAGCTAATCTATAATTAAATATAGATAAATATAAGTTCTATAAAACAGAAGTCCTATACCTTAGACTCTTTATTTATAAATGGTATACAAATAGACCTAAAGAAGGTTAAAGTAATTGTAAACTAGTAAGAACCTAAGAACGTTAAGGACGTAAGAGCCTTTATAGGATTTGGCAACTTCTACTAACGGTTTATTAATAACTTCTCTGCCCTAGTTTTACCCCTTATAGCTTTAACCCAAAAGGATAAAGCTTTTATCTTCGATAAGGAATATAAAAAGGCCTTTGCTTATCTAAAGGTTATATTTACTACCGCGCCTATACTCTAACACTTTAACCTAAACCAAATAAGTGTTATAAAAGCTAATTTATCCAACTACGTCACTAAAGGCATTCTGTCTTAATATAATAAGAATAGAGCATTATACCCTATAGTATACTTTTTAAAATAACTAAGCCTAGCTAAATATAACTACAAGATCTATAATAAGGAATTATTAGCTATTATTAGATATTTTA
>Ga0307515_10013097_pt1 | contig 15526 bp, 11 predicted proteins | sample 17_EM_MG_FD_194513 | JGI IMG/M metagenome (GOLD analysis project Ga0307515, IMG submission 194513) | Populus trichocarpa ectomycorrhiza microbial communities from riparian zone in the Pacific Northwest, United States - 17_EM | ecosystem: Host-associated > Plants > Roots > Unclassified | place... | reverse complement strand
GTATCAAAAATACTTGTCTGACTTGGCCTGGCCAACAATACAATTCAGGAATTGGCCTACGTTGAATTTTTTAAAAAAATTGTGAAAATTAACCTGGTCAAAATTATAATAACCCGGTTAAAAGCAAGTTTAATTTTAAATTTTTTATTTCTAAAATAACATTGTCTTTTAACTTTTTTTTTAAAAAAAAAAAAACTGAAACGAAACGGGTTAATACATGCAATCAGTGATTCCAACCTTGCCCATGTTTAATAACTTTGCGGAAATACTTACAGTAGAAAGTTATCGGTGCTTTTACGTTTTCTATTTCTCTCATCAAAATATTCAACTTAAAATTCAGACTCGGACTCCCGGAGGGGTCAAATTAGAGCCTTAAACTCAATTACGCTGTGGGAAGAGAGAATATACAGTGACAGGAAAATCGAGGAAAGGACATAATTTTATAAGTAATTTTGAATTCATAAACTCATCCATTGCATTGCAGTAGATTTGGGAAAAGAAACGGAGAATGGTGTAGTGTGCCACTACCTGTATCAGTGCATGTATTTGTCCACTGTCCATCGGGCATTGGATAATCATGGCTAGTGGAGTAAACCGAAATCATTGAGCAATTCAGATTTGTAAGCAACACTTGTACGAAAACATGGTTTCCGCAGCATGTTAAGAGACTAGGGGCAGCTTACATTTAAGGCTATCACGGCATGTCTCTGTAGGCTCGAGGTAAAGGTTCAATAACAGAAAGAAGCCGCATTTGTGATGCACTTCAGCCGATCACTAATCCTCTCTAAGTGTACCTTTTCGGGAATAACTATTGTTACCGTAAAACTGCAGTATCCTTCTAAAACTGCCCAAGAAACCACAGGCAGATCTAGATGGAGAAGTCTTCCAGCCAATTGTCCTATCCATGGTTGACAGCCTGGAGTACATGAACCACCGTCTGAAGAAACAACTCCATCTGGCCTCGTCTTGTGTAATAATGCCGTCATTTTTATCTTGAAAATGCTGGCACTCCCCATTCTCTAAGTCATCATAACCTTTGTCTTCGTAATTCTGTTCTTTCTCTTCAGAGCGATTTGATGGTGACAGTGAGCTGCGCACATGCACATTCCCAGTAATGTCATATATGGTTCCGATAGATGAATTGATAAACAAAGACAGATTCCTCAAGTCACTAGAGAATTAACACTTTTTAAAGCAACCCATGCCAGATGCAAGTGGACTGGAACCTTTTAATAGACATTTACAAATGACGAGTGGTAACATCAAAGTTGCAACTATAATAATGTTTTAAAGGGCTTCAAGAGGTTCCGAAGACCGAAACCCTTCTTATCTCTTTCTCATAGATTGTCCACGAGTTCATTCAATCTCACTAAGCCGTACATGTCAAAGGAAATTATTAATTATGCTTACCAAAGCATTTCAGAAATTGAATTGCCATATCTTAAATACACTCCGGTTTCTGCAATCTAATTTGTTTTTAGTTTCAAGGTAGCCTAAAGCATGTGTCGATTTCAGAAATAGCTGAAAATCATGCCTACCCAAAGCATCTCATAATTGAATTGCCATATCTTAAGCACACAACAATTTCCGCGGAGCCTATTTTTTTCTTATAGTTGCACTATAGCATAAAACGTGTTTGTTTATGCAAAATTGCAAAGGTAAAATGGAGAGACTAAGTAGTTCAACATAGCTTAAGAAATGACAAACTTGTCTATGTTGGCAAGCAAGCATGTTTATCTGTGACTGAAAGCTAGTAAGTAAACTGAAACAAAATACTTGACACAATGATAATATCTAAAGAAATCAAAGAAAGATATGGTCAGGCGCAGATCCTTACATTTTTGGTGATTCTGACCCAGCAATCTTTTTCAATGAACGCTTCTTTTTCAAACTGTAGTTGCCTGAGACATGCCGGATAAATTGAAGCTGCAAATACCAAACAAGAAACTGTGAGCATCAAGTAATTCCAGCATAAACTCTTTGCAGTTCCTTAGACTAGTAACAAAACTGGAAACTAATAGCCTTTATCAACAAACAACTCCAGGGACACCCAATATCATTTACTGAATTTGATTTTTCGAGATTTCATAGACATCAGTTAGAGCTCTAGTAAACAAGCAAAGCAATACTAACTCCCGACAGTACCAAGACCAGATACTCCAGGAACTTAGCCATTCTCATCTCAGTTTATAAAGACCAGAATCACCAAAATCCATTACATCTACACCTATCTTTATATATGCATCATGCACGCACTAAACCCATGAATGCAGCTGTTTTCATCTACAATGCAGCGATCATCCATCCAACAAACAAATTAAAAAAAAAACCTACAGCAGCATAGGAAATAACCAAAATATCTTCTAAACCCACAAAAGAAAAACGTGCCACGTACCTGATCACCATCCTTGATGCCATAGTTCTTAATATAATCTGTCTCCATAAGCAACTTCTGATCACCATAACACAAGCAAAAATGCCCCCACAAATGTGGCCTACACAAAACCAAAAATTCACACAACAAAGCATCATATATCAATAACCCCAAACCCTAACATTCTCTTCCACATCTAGCAAACCAACACAAACTACACGATTTCCAAATCACAATTCACTTCTCCCCTCATTAATAATATATCTCAACAAAACACAACTCAAAATCCAAAGCATCAACAAACACGAATTGCATTTGTAATTTTCGTGTTAATTTAATTGAATTTTACCATGAGATCTTTCCCGGCCCTTCCTGCGGCATGTAACTAAACGCAGCCTCAACCGCTTGCCTTAGTTCTTCAACTGTAGCTGACTTCATTACTTCAATCTCTGTAAACACACAAATTAACCCCAATTTCTTAAAAAAAATTCTCATTTTCCTGCATTTTCTCAGCAACCAAACAGAACAGAACAAAAAACAATAAAAAAAAGAAAAGAAACATAAGGTACGAACCGAAGGAGGAGGCGTCTAATTTGAGAACAGAGAGTCTGAGAGGTTCTTCAGGAAGTTTATTATAAGAATAAAAAAGAGCCTTGGTGACGTTCCCGAAACTTGAACGTCGGCCATCGAGAGTCATTAAGGACGGTAATGAAGTAGACCGGCCGTGAAGGTGTCGACCAGAAGAAGAAGAAGAAGAAGAAGTTGGAGGTGAATAAGAACCGTCGATTCTGAAATCAGCCAGCTGAATCAGAGAGCTCTCCTCCTCCTTCTCCTCTTCCTCCTCCATTTATGTATTGATTTTGAGAAGATTCTTAGGTGAAAGAGACACGCATTGTGGAGTGAAAATGTGGAGAGAGAGTTAGGGTTTCGCTTTTGGGAGATTCTGGAATATGGAATTGCTTGTTTTAGGAGGGGAGGGGAGGGGAGGGGAGGGAAAGAGGGTCAAGGGTGACAGTTGGGTTTTTTTTTTAAAGAATAACGGTTTCTTTGGGCACCAGCTCAGCTCATGCAACAAAATAGAGATTACTATTATTATTACTATTATTATTAGCTTGATAATTTCGAAATTATAGAAAATCTCCATGCAAAAGCCAATGAGGTTTTATTAATTAACTTGGTTTGATATTTCATTCCTAAGGATTAATTATTACCCAAGAAATATTTTTAAAAGAGTAAATGTGAGCCCTCAAGGAAAGGAAATTAATCTATTCTATAAGAATTAATTATTACCTAAAAAATATTTTTAAAAGAGTAAAGGTGAGCCCTTAAAGAAAGGAAAATAATATATGTTCATAAGGATTAATTATTACCTGAGAAAGATTTTTAAAAAAGTAAAGATGATCCCTTAAGGAAAAGAAATTAATCTCTATTCATAAGGATTAATTATTACTTAAGAAATATTTTTAAAAGAGTAAAGGTGAGCCCCAAGGAAAGGAAATTAATCTATATTCATAAGGATTAATTATTACCTAAGAAGGATATTTAAAAGAGTAAAGGTGAACCCTTGAGGAAAATAAATTAATCTATATTCGCATGAGAATAATTTTATTGTCGAATAAAAAATAATGTTTAGTGTGTTAATAAAATAGAGGTTTAAATGTTAATAACAAATTAAAGAGAGAAAATAAGTAATTATTTATTATTAATGGATTTGTTTATTAGAAATATTATTAATAGAAATTAAGAATTATTTAGCATGTGTTCGGAGATGTGATACCAAAAAACGAGGAAGATGTGTAACCTTGAGAACGAAGAAGACCCTTTACATGAAACAAAGAAGTCCCTTTGCAGCAGGCAAGGAACCTCTGATGGTTATGTTAACCGATGAGGGCGTCGAAAAGTGGTGGCTGTAGACGAGCTACAGGGGAGCTGTGTTGTGCAGAAGATGAAGTCTCCCACCCTGAAGGTTAAAGATAAATATTTATAAAAATATGTACATGACAACGAAACAAATCTTCAATAAAAGGAAAACCTTAATACTCGAAGACAAAGTTGTCAACCCGACGAGTTAACTTGAAAATTCTAAGGCGTGAATTGACTTGATAAAATCTGAATCAGATCATCTAGCTAGCTCAATACAAGAATATAAAAAAAAACAAATTGGTTTTAATAAAAAAGTTAATCCAAGATTTCTCTCATTACTGGTTTTCTTCCATGAGAAAAAGAAATAGAGCAGAAGTTTACAAGTACTGGTCTTATTCCTTGTCCCTTGAAAGTGCTTTCCTAATTTTTGCTCCAATGCTGCTCCGGTGAATAGCAAAACTGCAAACGTAAATAACAGAATTCTCTCAAGCATAAGGCGTTCTATGAACTCTGAAGTCAAGCTCCATTACAAATTGCAATCATATACACGGACTTCGACAGGTTGAAGTCACTGGAACATGCAAGTCTTTTACAAGGAAAAATGGCTAGTTAGGATAGTATCATAAGCATATTTCAACATCATCAGAGGTCCGGCTGATACACCGAGACACTTGCAATGTTGCCGAGAAAACATAAATAAAAGCTCTAAAAATGGTAGTCAGTTTTGGAGTCGGGGCCTGGTGGTTCCCAGAATATGCTTTTTGAATCAGTGACCTTCTATCGAACAAAAACCTCCTCGACATAGTTAGGTCTCTTCCAAGAACCTATAGCAGGCGGGAACATCCTGTGAAGCAAGGGTCTCTATAGGTTGTGCATTTACCTCCCTATGAGCTTATAGTAGGCATACAAACCGGAGCCAGCAAAACCAAGGCATTGCCCAATGACATTGAACTGTAAGGAAGCAAAATAATATTCAATCAGAGAGTGAAATCACAAATGCAGAAGAGATATTAGTAGTGCGTGTAGAGAACAGATATAAGAAGGTTTTTACTCACAAAATCAAAAGGAAGCCCACCAAAAATAGTCCAGCCAAGTGCAATGGTAAAAAGATCCTACATCAACATTATACCAAAAGATCTCATAAAAGTATCCATAATGTCTGTGGCAAGGATGGAATATTCAGTATAGCCATGGATCACTAGATGTGCTGAATTAACTTGGGAATTTTACCAATAACTAATGAAGATAATAGTTGATGTTCATCATCTAGAATTGCCACTTCTTTAACCCCAAATATGTCAAATTATCGCCATTTCATAGCAAAATTTGCAACCACGGATAATATTTGAAAAATTCCAACCTCCTCAAAAATTCATGCAAAATCTGCAATGATGTTAAGAGTAGCTGAAAACCCCTTCATTTTTCCACATTTATAATACACAAATATAAATGACCAGAGACACTTTTTCAAAACTCGAAAATGTACCAAACATGGCCAGATTTTCAACTCCCATCAAGATTAAAAACTTGTTCTTTAATTTATTCACTTCTAACCTGATTTCACAGCATCTGCAATGATCCTGACAGAGGCAAACATACCCCCCCCCCCTTTTTTTTGTTTTGTTTACTGCAATACAAACAGGTCCAGCCATGGCTACACTCTCTCACACACACAAGCATCCACTTGTAAGTTTAAGATAAATGTATTGTGTAAATCTGGGAAGCTGGGTGACTAACACCATTGGCTAGGTCCTTATTCGATATGATGATCCTAAAATTTATAGTTAATGCAGCTTGGTATTCAAAATCAGACAATAGTAAAAGAAGTCTGTTGGTCAGACAAGTTGAATAATTTATGTAATTCGTTTCAGATTTAAGAGTGCCATGCCTCCATTACCAGAGATTGACAAAGATGACTCGGACACGCACTAGAATATCATTCCCAAGAAAGGTACAACTCTTATCATCAACAAGTTGCCCAATTCCATGCATTACAGTAGCAAGACATTAAAGAGTGATTAGTTAACTAACCTTAAGGTTACCACAAATTGTTTGTGTGAGTGCTGAATTGAGAGTTGTGTTCAGGAAGATACTGTAATTCAAGAAGAAAGCCAGGATACATGAAAGAAGCAATACAGCCTGCTCAAGAGAGAAGCAGAGTTATCACCACTTTTGTCAAAACCCTCTACACAAATAAGTGCACTAAAACAAGAAAATGACAGAATTAAAACAGCTTTATGCGTCAAGTGATTCATGCTGGTAGAAAGACAAGATACCATAGTGCTTGCAACACCAGTACATAAGAGGGAGAATTTTAAACTTCATTAACACCCAAATAAAATGTAAGAACTGAATTGCAGTGGGTTGTCAGAACATCCCCATCAATACTAGTAATGAATTGGAACCAGGCATGGGCAAAGACACACATGACCATTGGTGCCTAAGAATGTAGATTTTTTCCAATTAAATCCTAACCAATTCAGTACAGATTTGTACAGAGAATTAGGTGTTATAGCATAAGGGCAGCTACACTAAATGTACATTTAAGACTTACAAAGTGCCAGTGGACTAAGCTACCATGCTTGGTTAAAACAAGGGGAAAAGGGGACTTTAAGAATTACCAAGAAACCCAGGGAAAACAGATATGGGAAATTCATTGTCATCCCCAAATCGCCACGGATAAATGTCCAAAATAACAAAACCGGTCCACATATAATTCCTGTAATAGGAAAAGCAACACAATGTACAATTTCAGGTAAAGGACAGAAAAGTCTGGAGCACATGAAAATAAATTCAACAGATTACAAATTAATTTAAACATCTTCACTTACCATTGCACCACATAAGGCCAAAGCTATTTAGGCCACTGGATTTCCCTGGGAAAAAGAACATGTTAGCCACTATACAAAGAGAGATGTCAAGCTAATGAAGAGAAATTCCAAGAAGAAAAACAAGTGTGAGCACTACCAATACGGCTTATGGTTGCCAGATATATAGCCGTTGTAAAATTGGCTGCGAAGACAACAGCATAGCCATAGAAGTCAAATGACAAGTCCCGTGCTCCAGCAATAAATGCACCAAGAACTATCAACCCAACACTGGTAACATCCTTAACCTTTTCAGTTAAATGAAGCAATAAAAAATTACAATGGAACAGTAGCTATTTCCAGCAGCAAAACCTATATTGAAGTTCCTATCAAATTAGATATTTCGATGCAGAAACAGGACTATCAAAATGAAAGGAGAAATTAAAATGAAGAAAAAAAAAGTCAGTTCTATTCCTTCAAGCTCTTTCTTTTCTGTTCTGTTCTTTTTCCTACAAAATACACACATTAATCAAGCTCGTGCAAATCCAGGGAGATTTTGTAAGTGTAACACAACCTTAATGGAGACGTCAACTTAAATTTTTGGACAAAGTCATAATAGTGGATGCAGAATATTACAATTTAAATTGCTCGCAAATAATATTTTGATAGAATAGCTACAATAAAGGACCATTTACCTTCCAAAAATTGGACGTGTATATCTTTGCCCTGCCAGAATATACTCCATTATCATTGTAAATACCACTGTTGTCCGCCTTAGGGTGGTATACATGGGAACATTTACCCCACGGACAGACTCCATTGTAACTAGCTTTCATGGGGAAACAGTAGAAGAGGTAGAAATTAATAATAAGTGAAAATTCAACAAAGTAAGAAACCTATTCAACGTTACACACTAACATACCATGTAAAGCAAATAAGTCAATGCAAGAGGTAGGGTGTGCATCAATGTCTCCAGTGGTACAAAAGTAGCGTTGACATCAGAAGTAGTTAAAGATCCACCATCAGTGAAAGATATAATTCTCCAGCGTCTCAATGCATACAGAAAAGAGCACGAGCATATCATCTGCGTGGAAACAAAACAAGAGTGTGAAATGTGGCTATAATGTTGCCAAGACAGCCATTGACAATAAAGGCATAAAATACATAAAACATTCTAATTAAAATGGCAAATAATAAAATGCAACATGTTAGCTCAGGAAGATCTACCTGAAATAATGTTATGACATTTGCACTAGGGAAGTTATAAGAAGAAAGAGCTGCTTTATTGAACAATACCAAAAGCACTGCAAAACACAACAGAAACCGTAAGTAGCTGAAAATAATTACAACAAAAAACTCAGAAATGACAGTCTATATAAGACTATCATCCTGCTATTTCATCGATTTCGTTTCTTTTTTTTCCCTTTCCAATTGATTCATTTCCCTACAAATTATTAAAAATAAAAAAAAAAACATTCCTCATTCTCCTCATCCGTGCGCTTTTCTGGAAGGATACAAGAAAAAATGAAGCCATAATATTCAATAAGTTTCACGTTATTACTTCATTTAAAATCTCCAAAATATCTCAAACATATTAAGCCATCCAACTTCAGGAATCATATAAACAAATAACAAACAATCCGGTAAAATATCCAATCTAATCACTCTAAACCTCAAATTAACACCAGTAACCACATTCCTAATCACCAAATCCACAATTCACAAAATCTAATAACACAATCCTCTCTATGAGGGAAAAAAACTAACAAAAAATCAGCTATACAAAATTCCTTTCCCTATAAAAAAAACCACACGCAGATAATTTAATAATAGATATCAACATTCAAAGATATCAGACCGAATCAAACAACAGAAATAAAAATTTTAAAAAATGATCAGTGTAAATTGTTCAAGAATTGATTTATACCTGCACACGACATGTAAGAAATAGCAGCATAAGCTCCTCTCTTAGTCATTGAAGATCCTCTGAACGCCTTCTCGTCCCCCTTGATCAGTCTCTCTTTCTCTCTTTGCCTCTCATCGTCGAGTGGAGATACGGAGACTGGAAGGATTGAATTGGAAGAGGAACTTGAAGCCATCGGAGACATCAATTAGAGATCGGTTTGGACTGAAATGGTGATCACTGAGGATTTACGGTCAACTCGACGAGGTGAGTGAGTCGTTGACTCGAACTCGTACGCACGCGAGAGAGCCGAGGCCAGTTTCGGGGCTGGCGATTTTTTTATTGCGCCTCGCCAGAATTTGTACATTGGAGTTTCCTTAATTTCGATTTTTTTTCAAATTTGTACATAATTTCTTTTTTATTTTGCTAAAGGGTTTCACTACGAATTTGAAATATCAATAAAATAAGTACCACGATATTTTATTTTATTTTTGACGATAAAGGAGAAAAAAATGGGTGATCTACAATAAATCAGCTATATTTTGACTACGCACCATCTATTATGAAAAAGAAGATGATAAGAAATAAAATAATATGGCACAAGTGTAATTTTAATTATTGAGATCTGCCGAGTATAGTTATTAGACCCGCCCAGCTTGGCAGGATAACCGATAACCTGAGATTTGGAGTTTTAGCGGGTTTATTTTATTCAAAACTCAGGGCAGCAATTGATTTGGAGAAAATCATTTGACTTGCTAGGTTAATTTCAAACGACCGATAAAATAAGTAAAGAAATGTTTTTTAAAAAAATATTTTTTTTCTAATCATAAATCCTTTTTTATATATATTTTTTAATTAGTTATTAATTAAATTCAAAATTCACCGTATAAATACTAAAAGAATATTTTATTTTTTTAATGTGAGATTTGAAACCCTTAAGTATATATACTCTATGTTCACAATAAAAAAAATTATTTTTTCAATGTGGGATTTGAAGTCATTTAATATATATATTTTATATTTACAAGAAAAAAGTTATATTTTTTTAATATGAAATAAAAAATATTTTTAATTTAAATACTTCAACTTAAAAGAATAAGATAATATTTTTAATGTGGAATAAAAAATATTTTAAAATAATTTTTTAAACTTTATTATTTACAACATATATAGCCTATATTCACATGAATTGTTTCTTAATTTTTTTATATGAAATATTAATACTTCAAATATTTTTTAAAAATATTTCTGGGTTGATTTAGATTGACCGAGTCAACCAGTATAACCTGGGACCCGGTCCCTTGACCAGGTTAACCCCCGAATCAGGGTTTAATAACTATGTTGTCGAGTACCCATGCACACATTAAGGCATATCTATTATGTTGGTTTTTAATTTTCATTATAAAAAATCACATTTTAATTATTTATTTTCCATGATCAGTTTATGCACTAATCGATACTAATTAAATTCTTATACAATTGTACATTAAGATAAATAAAATATTCTTAAATATTGATCTCGAAATTTGAAATTAAAAAATTAAAAAATAAAGTAAATCGTGAATGAAATTACATTTCAATTATTGATGAGCATTTCATCTCTTAAGATTGAAATATTCATAAACAATAAAGGTAACAATTTTATTTTTAAATTTACATTAAATGCAAAATTATTATCCTAAGATAAAACTTATTTATTCCAGTGTTGTTAAATTTAACATAATATCTAGTTCAAGATTAAAATTAAAATTAAAATGAGTGAGTGTTAATTCGGTTAAATCTAACTAATTTAGATAATTAAAACTTATTTTTTAAAAATAATATTATTTTAAATTGATTTGATTTAACCTATTAATTTTATAACTTAGATTAAATTTTTTAAATTTATTTTATGAATTTGATTTATCACTTTAATAATAAAAAGGTAAAACGCAAATTAAATTTTCAAACAACCCATGATGTTTGAATTATTCAGTTTGATAAATCCAAGTACCATTAAAAACCTTTTTTTTTTAAATAGACTCTTCGCATAGCTATAGGTTTTGAAAATTCATATATCTAATTTAGTAATTGATATATTTATTACTTAAAATCTTTTATTTTTTTCTTAATTCTCAGGTTTAAATTTTAATTCATGTTAAAATAATATAAATATATTTTTATCTTCCATTAAAAACAAGATTTATACTATTTAATAAAAAAAGATATATGTTCTCATCATCAAAAATATATATTAAAAAATCAAATAAAAGTGTCATATTAAAAAAAAAATTAAAGACCAGATGGGCCCTTTTGCTCGGTGATGAGTAGGGAATGGGCCTTAATAGTTTATACGGGCCTGAATTACATAAACCCTCTTTCCTCCTGCAAAAGGCAAAAAAATCCTAACACGACGACTTCTCGAGTTCCAGTAACTGGGTAAAGACTCGTCGGACTCACAGTCACAGCACCGCAATTCATCGGCAATGGCACCTTCTTTCAAACGGAGAAGGAGACTCTGCAAGTCGTCGTTTTGAATCCCTTCCATTGCTCAAGTCTCAATCTACCCTGATCAAATCCATTACCAACCACTTCTCTTCACAAACATTAAAGGTTAGCCTCTTAAATTTGCCTTTTCTGCTTGTGAACTTAAAATAAATGCGAGGAAATGAGAAATTATTATTTTTTGAGAAGAATTTAGATTTTTTTAAGTAATATAAACTGTTTGATTTAGTTTCTGTTTTTTTTTTGTTGATATATTGTTGCTGTTATTTTATTTTTTTTTTGAATGCGGGTGCAACTGAATAATTAACTATTCAAGATTTAAATTATAAAAAATGACCGGTTTTTCGATGGTTAACCGGAGATACAGTTACTTACATGAATGCAAGTGGCCTTTAGAAGCAATTGATATGCACCATGTTGTGGCGAGGAAGTGTAATGCAAAGGGTTTCTCATTGTTGTCGCAAATGCCGCGTCGTATCTTTTCCTAGTTAAGGTAAAAGAATTGTCTTTGCTGTGATTTAATTTTTCACGGTTCAATGTGATACAGTTTGATATTCATGCTTTCTTCAAGACTACGTAATATTGAAGGAATGGATAAGTGGGATTTGTTTAGTTCTTGTAAATTGTCACCTTGTTCTTGGAAATGCGTTGATGTCTCTTCCTAATTGAGATTAAGAATTGTTGAGTTCTAGCGTGATAAAGCTGATTTATTAGTTTGGCATTTGTGTTTTTGTTAGTACTGGGATTCGTGTGAAATTGAGCTGCATTATGCTAACCTTCTATAAAAACATTGGGTTAATGTGAGAAACAATAACTAGGTTCTGTTTAGTCATTGTAATCCTGGACCTTCTCTTCATATCTTTGCAAGAAGGATACATCTGGTTTCATTTGTTAAGTAAATTAGCTGGTTTACTCTAGTGCTTTGAGTAATTTGTGGGGTGAACTAATGTAATGGCCATCAACTAACAGGATAAATCAATCACCATTCTTTTGTGGGGCTTTCTTCTGAGTGTGCTCCTTGTCAAAGTAATGTTTTGGAATCATGTCATGAAAGGTAAGAACTGGTGAAGTTGGGTTCTCAATGTTTTTGAGAGTATTATAGTTTGCTAGCTTCCAATGGTGGGATAGGATAGACTGCATTATGTGATTTGATGTTGGATAATTATGTTTGCTTTCTGTACTTATTTTTATGCTTGAATGATAGAGAGTCCGTTGTGGTTATACCAACTTTCGGAGTTCAACTTGAAACACACGATGTAAGGTACATTTCTTCTTCTTTTTATTTGAATTTCATTCTTTTGTGTAAATTTCATCTCTGTACAAGCATGTATAAATACACTAAAACACATTCTAATTTTGTCTAATCTAGAATGTCAAGCAATTATACTGCTATGACTACATAAGTGGTTTGGGTGCATTATATTGATAGTGGTGATAAAAGCTACCTATTTACGGAAGCTTACCATCGGACAGTGATATGAAGTCTGAACAAGTGATTGTACTGAAATGAGATGATTGTTTTCTGTAGCCATGCGTTTTGTGTGTTGGCACTAAAATGATGAATATGCTGTAATCTATCACTTTGATGTGGTTCCAAATTGTATTTTAGGGGAATATTTAGGTTCTGAATTCATGTTTCCAGCATTTTTCTGTATTTTCATTCTCTGGGACCAAATTTCTCAACCATTTTTTCATCTCCGGGATCAACTATATTTCTCACATGTTTCTATCATAGAAAAAAATGGTCATTGTCCTACCTAGCCTTTTCCATTGCAGGTCATTTTGCAAGGGGTTATAGGGTCGAGTTCTCCCTTTGAAAAATATTTTACCATCATTTTTCTCTTCCTTTAAAACATTTTTTTCGTCCATGCAGTGGAAGAATTGTCCATCGCTTTATTCCAATTGGCAAGATTTTGAAACCGGTGCTGCTGGAATGTGTATCTCCAGTTACTTGTTACTGGAGCTTGTCTCTGCTTCTGCGTGGAGAAGCAGAACTAATGTTAGTTTTTGAGGTATACAAATATTTCGCATTTCAGACTTGAATTTCAAACAAAAGATTTGACTGATTAAATGACTTTAGGAGGCATGAATTACATGAAATTGCAGGTCGCGGGGTATTACAAATAAAACAGGATCATGTATGGCTTTTAAAAACTAAAGATGGTCGACGATTGAGGATTTTTGTTGTGCTGTTTCTTAATTATAGTCTTAAACTTCACCAACATGATTTCCATGTTCAGGAATTACGGCCTCCCGTGAAGATGTTGATCCCTATCTGGAAGGCCTTGTGTGATGCTTCTGGCATTAAAGAAGGTTCAGACACCTGGAAGGATGCCAACTAAAGAGATGAGATGCACCTGGAAGTCAGCAGAGTACCATTTGCAGAAAAGCAGGCCTTAAGAGATAATGTTTATCTTATCCTCTTAACACACAAAAAAAAAATTATCATTAGCCATTCCTACTCACAATTTACATCATCAATACACCATCATTTCATGAGGGCCATTTTTCTCTCGGAATAGATTGGTGCTTACTTTTGAAGCCACCTTGAGAAATTCTGTACATGGAGATATCATCAGATTCAATAAAGCTTATTCTTTCATACTGGGTAAAGGAACAGAAATTACCAACTTTGACTGATGGTTAACCTAATGTTATGTAAAACAAAATAAAATCATGATTTTTCACTGGCGTCCCAGCACTCACCCTCACAGAAAATGACCTTTTGCGGCTTGTTGCGCTGGATTGAAGGAACAAATGATGAAATTGAAGCTAGTTATCAAACATGATTATGATGGAGCATGTTAATCTTGACTTCAAATTGAACATAATCTAGAGCAAACTTGAAACATAGCACAAGATCCGTGAAGATGGTGGGTCTCCTCTGTAGACTGCTGACGATGTTCGTAATCGTCTGAATACGGTTGCCCACGATAGACCCACCGATCAGGCGGTACTGACCCTAGCATCAGAGAAAATGTCCTTCAGTGGATCCCCACCCTCTCACGTGTGCCGCGCAGATAGTCACCAAGTATGGAAATTTACAGACACCTTCCCATCAATGTCCTGGCATGAGAGATAATCGTATTTTGTGAGAACGAGTGTTGATCTTTCAGTGAATGTGACGCGAAACTACAAGTACTTGGAATAGAAATATGGCAGTCTCCATCCATCAAGGGTGTCTTATCCTCGATGTTGCCAAGGGAGAAGAGCTTCCTTTGTCAATTATGTTGTTGTTGACGTTTTGTTTTTTCAATTTAAACGATATGTTTTGGTTCTGAAGTATTTTGATTTGTTGTTATATATATAATTTAAAATATTAATTTAATAAAAATAATTTTAATTTAAATCTAAAGATAAATTAATTTAAAATTATACAATTTAAATTTCAAGCAAAGATAAAAAAAAAAAATTGATGTTAAACTAATATGACTTGATTAACTCAATAAGTTTTGATGACTGGATAATTAGTAAAAATATAATTTGAATAAAAAATTTAAAATAATATTTTTAAAAAAAAATTATTAAGACGACAATATATGTGATCGATCCAAATCAACAAGGGTTAACATTTTAAATCCATGACCTGAGTTATGAGACCATAATAATAAAAAATAAAACAAATCAAAATAAATTATGAAACTCAATTCTTAATAAACATATTGTTAAATAATAAAATTGAGAAAAAAATATTTAAAAAAAACACAAAAAATAACGTTTCGAAACAAAATTACAAATTTAAATAAAATTATAAAAATATCATTAATAGTTTCATAAGACCTTTCTAAACTCCGATTTCTCTAAAAATTTAACTTGAAATATAATAATATGTAACGAGACTCTTCAATATCATAATTGAATAATTAAATTAACATATATGATTGATCGATATTGTATAACTAGATGATATTTAAAAAAAATATTATTTGACCAGAACAGAATAGCCAGAATTATGGAACCAAAACATTCTAGGATTTGAATAGAATTTATGAAACAAACTGAAACTGATATTCTGAGTAAGATAAAATATATTTCAATTTAATCTGTTTTTTAAACTCAAACGAGATATAATAATCATTTCAAATAGAATAGCAC
>Ga0307515_10013096_pt1 | contig 15526 bp, 12 predicted proteins | sample 17_EM_MG_FD_194513 | JGI IMG/M metagenome (GOLD analysis project Ga0307515, IMG submission 194513) | Populus trichocarpa ectomycorrhiza microbial communities from riparian zone in the Pacific Northwest, United States - 17_EM | ecosystem: Host-associated > Plants > Roots > Unclassified | place... | reverse complement strand
CTATCAACACTCTCTTTATATACAATTCATCTGCCACCCTCGAACCATTCTTCATGCTCCGATGTACCATCCGAATCTCATCCCATGATCTTACACACCACTCCATTATTCCTTATCGTAACAACCACGCCACCTCTCCTGACGTCGCAACACCTCAGCTCACTTCTTTATCTATACTAAATTATACCACCACCATCTCGCCGCTTCCTCCGCGTCTTCCAACGTCTCCGCCTTTCCGTAACACAGTTCCTTCCACACCTTCCGTATCTTTCTTCTATATTTCCTAAGTACCTTCGTACCTTCTTGCGCCATGACACAAGCGAATGAAGGCAAGAGCGGCCTGGATGCAGAGAGAGTTCGAGCCCTAGGGGCATTGTGCAGCTTGCGATCCAAAAAGAAGTTGCTGCCGAGAAACAACGAGAAACGCACTTCCTAAGCAATGAAGACAAAGAAAAATGGATGGAGGATTATGTTGAGAGAGAGACCGCTGGGGCATGAAAACTAGTTAAAGCTGCAGAGGCAGCAGTTCAGCAGGAGCAGGAAGATATGAGGAAAGCTGAAAACGTGGGATTGACGAATGGAGAGCCTGAAAAGACATTTCAGGAGATAATGGTTGCAATCAGAGACAGTCTGAGTGATCTTGCAAGTTCTGATGATGGGGAGGATGGAGAAGATAAGGATGATGAGGAGACAGAGCAGGTCCAGCTGAGCGAGGACGAGGAACCCGGCTGGGTGATGGGCACAATCACGACAATGGTGCAGCAGCGCCTAGACAGGTTTCGTCAGAAGCAGATAAAGCTCGACGAATTGACACAACTGGGACGGGAGGACACAGCCGATTACTTCGGTGGAAGAGATAAGGAGTACAGCACATCTGCATTGCGGGTCCCAGCAGTCGTTCAACAGCAAACGGATGATGATGCAGTGACACCTGTACCGACAACGATTGGAGAGCTTCCAGAGTGTCTTGACATGGTCGCCGGAATATTGCAAATGCCACAAAGGATATCTTGACCCGGAAGTATTCACATTAGGCTAGGTTCTGTGAAACTGCAGTCAAACACGAGCATATCCAGTCTTGAGCCCACCGCACAGTGCGATACGTCACCTTTGCTGAATGCGAAGCCTGTTGAACCAGTAAGCTTTTACCCCTGCATATAGCCTCCAGCTAATCACCATATACATTTTGGATTTGGACAAAGACATGGTGACAGCTCCTGTGTCAGCGAAAGAATGGATAGGCAAATTGTAATTTTTGACATCATATCTTGGAGAAAAGCAAATGGTATACCAATTTTGCAATGTGTCAGCTTTTTCTTGATTTCGGTGACCAAATTGTGAGACATGATAATTCGTCTGTGCATGTGCAAGGGTCAAACGAACCATGTGAAAGTTCTAGAATCCAAATCAGGAGGAAAAACGGCCAAAACATTCAATTACTATTGGCAAGTTACTGTTATGTGACAAAGCAAAAGGTATATTAGTGACGAAATATACAAACAAAATTTAAGTTAGTGATGTCATACGTGTCATGGAAAGAGCGGTCAGTGCTCATAATGAATCTGCCTGAATGACAACCATCATGCTGCATTCATCCATGTAACCAAATGCATAACTCTCCGCACAGACCTTGTGCACATTGTTGAAATGTTTGAAATTGCTTATGGTGCATCATGGAAATCGAGGAGAAGGAGCTGGATAAGGAAAGGTGAGGAAGTTGGGCTATATTTACCAAAAATTAGTGAAATGATCTACATGCCGTAAATTGCTGGCCAAAAGCGCAAGAATGTGATAGGGCCACGTCATCTCTCACTGAGATAGCGTGGATAGCAGCTGATCAGGAATTGAGAGGTAACAAAACTCCTTGATGCAAACGATAACACATACAAACGCAATATTGGATGTCAATAATGTGTATATGATTCTTTGCATACAATGATTGTGTGTACAAAGGATGTTTCAATGGGATTAATGCGAGCATCAACAGAGTGTCAACGAGTTTTAGTCTTGCACATTCGGCAATCAATGAGCGGCATTGTCGTATACTGCGAATGTGAATGAATTGGTGGGCATTATAGCGAAAGAGATGAATGACACGCTCGTTGCCACATCCTGAAAATGAGTGTCAACGGAGCGTCAACAAATCTTGGCCTTGCATCTTGAAAAATCCAAAGGGCTGTGTGGTGACATTAACACCGAATCGAACTATCAGCCGCCTTTCCAGCCAAAAATGCTTTTGGCGCCATTGTACCTATGCCCTGAAAATGTGCGTCAACGGTGCGTCAACGACTTCAAGCCTGCCATCTTCGTTCATCAAGGGGCCGCGCGGCTACATTGACCCATAATCGAGCTATCGGCCATCTTTCTAGGCAAAAATACTTTTCGCGACATCGTACCTATGCCCTAACAATGAGGGTCAACGGAGCGTCAACCATGTTCAGCCTTCCATCTTCTTTAATCAGAGGGCTGTGCGGCGACATTGACCCATAATTGAACTATTGGCTGCCTTTCTAGGCAAAAATGCTTTTGGTGATATCGTACCTATGCCCTAAAATTAAGCGTCAACAGAGTGTCAACAATTTTAGGCATTGCATCTTCGTTAATCAAGGAGCCGCGTGGCGACATTTATCCATGTTCAAACTATCGGCCACGTTTGTAGGGAAAACTGTCTTCGACGACATCGTACCTATGCCTTAAAAATGAGCGTCAACAATGAGTCAACAATTCTAGGCCCTCCAGCTGCGAAAATCCACGGGCTGTGCGACCACATTATTCCGTAATCGAACTATCAGCCGCCTTTCTAGGCAAATTTGCTTGCAGCATCATCATAACTATATCATAAAATGAACGTCAACGCAGTGTCAACGGAGCGTTCACGATTTTTGATCCTGCATCTTGGATAATCTAAGGGTAATTGGACACAGTGAACCCACAATCGACCTATCGGCAGCCTCTCAGTGGCAAAAATACCAGCTACAATGTTCCGTCTGCCTCCCATAATTGAGTGCCCACGGAGTGTACACAATCTTTGTGAAGGCTTAGTAAGCTACATAGCACTGGAGTGCATTGCGCTGTTCCTGAATTGAGTTTTACACGGTCAGTCTTTTCAATATGTCCTTGTATACAACTTCACAAATATGCATGCAATGTCTCACAGATCTGAGTTTTTTGCTTGTAGCTCTAGAGTCAATATTTAAGAACAAGCAATCTGCTGGACTATAACTTTACATTCAGCAGTCAATTGAGTCGTATTACCAAGCTTTCTTATTCCCACCGCCATGTCTGATTCACAATCTTTGAATACCTCAATGCTAGAGGTTATGATCTCTTCCAAAGATGAATGTGTCTTTTTTTGGGATTTGAGCGACCTCACTTTACAAATCGTCTTCGACACTTGGTGGGTTTCAATGAACATCGACTCGAAACATCCGATTGCTTGAAATGATTCTAGACACGCGCCCTGGCGGCGATTTAATTTGCACTGTGGAATTGAGGAGACCAGCAGCCCTGGAATCATATGGATCATTTGTCACCAAGTGCTTTACCATCCATCAGGACATGGGACAAGCTTAATGGGGAAACATTCGATTACAAGAGCTCACATCGCAAAGTTAAACCAATTAACAGAGTCAGAAGTAATTAAATTAACAAGTGCGATGGTTGATGAAACAACATTGGCCATCCTTAAGAGGCAAGGAAGTCGAGGAATTACAATAGTGTGTTCGCAGAGGTAATGTATCTTTGACATGCAGGTTGTAACATATTGACCGAAGTGACAGACAAAATGTTCCAAATTGGCAGCTAGGGACTTTGAAACTTCCAAATTTCACCAAGACATGTGGAATTGCTACCTCATGTTAGGATTTTCTTTGGCTCAGATTGCATGGAACGCTATATCAAATCATGAGCTGACATGGGCATAGAAGGCATTATGTGATGATGTGATGCTGCCGTCCGCAATGACCCTGAGTGACACGTGCCGGAGGGAATACGCACTGAATGTGGATGCAATTAAGCAGCAATTGCCATCACGAATTAAAGTTGGTTTAGCTTTGGACAAATGAACATCAACAAACAAACTCGCCATAACGTGGGTCATTGCTTACTATCTGGATCGAAATTTGGCATTGCGTGAAGTTCAACTCGCTTTGAAAGAGGTTGTTGGCCCATACTTTTGGGTTTTCGAAAGCAAATTGAGGATGATAGGTCAAGGGCCAACATACTGGAGCAAGGCTAGCCATAAATTTGATAGATGTGGTTGATCGATTTGAGCTTACCAACAGCCGATTGCTTGGTTTTATGACTGATATTGCGTATCAAACTATTTGATTTCTCGCAAGCTGCAATCAACACTTGAGGCCTCTGAAATTGAGTGGCCTACACTGCGGAAGCACATACCATGCATGGCACATGTCATACAGCTGGCTTTGGATGCATTGATGAGCAGTCACAGTGTAAAAGGCCGCACCAAGTCTTGGGAAGCCGATGAGCACGATCAGCAATTTGCAGGGAATGAAAGCATAGATTTCGGGCAGAGTCAAAGACATCGAAAAGGGGGCAATGCTAGAATCAATAAGGTGTCGGCCATGAAACCAGGTTTAGCAAAGATGATCGAGAAAGTACGTATTTCATGATATGTTGGAAGTCCTGAAATTGCCCATCATATAGCAGAGGATGCTTGCAGTATTGATTACACTGACACGTGTTCGTCAAAACGAGTTCATGGACTGTCAAAAAGCTGAAGTCTGTATCGCAGTACTTCCGACTATGGATATGAAGACACACTGGAACTTGACATTGGAGTTACACAAGCGTGCATACCGATTACGGGAATTCACGCGAGTGTGGAATGACAATCCAACACACAGCGATCACCGGCCACTCTTCACAACACAAGATGAATGGACGATTGTCAAGAATGTCATGAAAGTATTGGGGCCATTCCGATATTAGACCCTGTGGATGTCGAAGTGGCATCCAGTCACATTGCATCACGTTATAACAGTGTACAATGACATGTTCGATCACATGGATGGCGTTATGCCAGCGCTGTCTAAGATGAAGACTCACTGGATGGAGGACTTGTTCTTCACTGTGAACTTAGCTCGACAGAAGCTGTCCAAATAATATACCGAAGTGACTCCAACGAAGGGTATGCTGCTCATTTGAGCACACATGCTCGATCCTTTCCGCAAGTTGCGATCGTTTCGGACGTGGGAACACCGAATGGATATCAATCCTGAGGACGAGACATCCAATACTACTCAAGACAAGCAGGGCTTTCTGCAGTACGAGAAGGATGAATATTGTGCCAAACATCGACGTGTGCCTGTCAATACACCAGAAAACGTACTGAGCAATCATCTTGTCCCCTCCCCAATGGCGTCAGCATCCCGTCAATTATCCGTTGATTCATATGATTCCTCCAGCGATGATGAAGAATACTTAATGCCTACCAATGTGGCTAAAACAACACCTGGACGAAGTGATCGCGCAGCACGCTTAATGACCGCCGCCAGGCTCTATTTCAATTCACCGCCCGAAGCACCCAAGAACTGGGGACAAATCAATCCAAATCTCAATGATTACCACTTCGACCGAATGGAGATTTGCAGTACATTTTGGATACCGGACATAACCGACTGGTGGCGGCGGCAAAGCAAATGCACTGAAGGTATGCCGATCTGTCCAATGTGCCGCGCGACATAATCTGTATCATACTACATGGTGTCGGAGTGGAGTCCAGTTTTTCCCTTGGGCGAGATGTGATTGGCTGGAGGCAGTTGAAAACAACAGGCGGCACCCGTTGCAAAAAAGTTGTTGTAAGGCAGCTTGCTCGAGCTATGGATGGAATGTTGGCAGGCGACGAGATAGAATCGGATACGACAAGCACTGAAAACGACTCAGAAAGGAAGAAAGAGGCGGAGGAAAGGACAATGCACAGAATGGCCAAGGTCCAAGACATTTTGGAGATGTGGCAGGGCAGCCAAAACCTACGTGCTACCCAGAAGGAATCTCGCGCCCAAAAGAAGTAGATGACGGCCGTAAGATACATTTTGGACACTGAAGAGATTGTCAAAGCCACCTGGTCACTCTTTCAACATGATGGTGCGGCTGCATTTAAACTGTCAGAAAGATCACGTTTGCCATGAGATTTGTCTGCAAAGGACCTCCTTGGAGGACATACTCAAATATTAAAGGTCTGCCGAATCCGCAGAATCAGCCATCTTCCAGTCGAAAGTGATGCGGATAGCGCACCTGAAAGCATTTCGGACACCGAAGATTGGCTAAACTGTAATGGTGACTTTGATAATCCAAATGACACCGAAGACGATTGCACGGCAGATGTTAAAACTGATATAGAGCAAATCAATGGTATCGAGGAACCGGAATGCCAAGAGCAGCGGGATGTGAGCACCGCGCCAAATGTTCCCGGATTGATTCGGCCAACATCGAAGTCCAAATGACAGGCTGAAGAGGAGTCTGTGAGGGTTAATGTAATAGAAAAGAGGACGAATAAGGGAGTGAAGGAAAAGTAGGACAGAATGCATCAGCTTCTTTATGTAGCTTGACCGAGTGTTTCAGTTAAAAATATAATATCTGCGAATGGTGAGCAGTAGCTTGTGAATACCATTTGATTAATGGATATGTAGTGGGCGCACTGAAGCTTTTGACAAGATATATAGATTTTAGTCATGTGAGAGCGAACAGTGCAAGAAAGTTACTGCGCTCGGCTTTGCCAAAGTGAAAATTCTCTATCTGACAGAAAGACAACCAATAAACTCAAATCATGATGAAAACAATTGTCAATGTCAGCATATATTGAATGGACAATAGATTGAAATGAGCGTCAACGGAGCGTCAACAATTTTTGATCTTGTAAGTACAGTAATTGAACAGCGATCAGGTCGCTGTTATTCATAAACAACGTATTGGCAGCTTTTAATGGCAAAACAGACAGCAAGATGGTCACCGCACCATACTGGGAATGAGCGTCAACGGAGCGTCAACGATTTCTAGCTTTGCAACTTGGGTAATTTATGATCCGATTGGTTGCAGATATCTATTTATGAGATATTGGCAGCCTCTGAGAGCAAAATCAACAGCAGCATGCTCCCTGCCACATCCTGTAAATGAGCGTCAATGGAGTGTTAACATCTTTAGGTCTTGAATCTTTCGTAATCAAGGCATCGCGTGGATCTGGGCGCTCATTACCACATCATTGACTGCCTTGATAAGCAAAAACACAATATATCAAAGGTAAAACATGGATTCCAAATTGATCGACATTGCAAGCTGCACAACATGCAAAAACGCATTATTGGTTGTTGAAAACGCGATTGTGATAAGATATTATTAACAAGATGCAAAAACCAAAGCCTTATATGAATCTATAGATGGACCTGCTGGGTGACCCGCTGACATCCCGCCCAATTCGGACGCGTTAGGAGTTGACCATAGAACCGTACCTGAGTTGATGGTTCGGGTTGATCGATGACCCAGACCGCCATTTTGGCAACATTTTAGTTTGGAGCCGGACCCGGACCCGAAGTGACGGTCCGGAACTGTTGCTAACACTAAACACAACCTATATATCGGATGAACAACTGCACGCAATGGAGATCTGTATTCACCATGGTATCAAGGTTCCAGTTGAGGGTCTAGAAGGTGAACGCATATCACAGATGTGTCGATGCACAGGAAGCCAGAGCTGACATGGAGGGGAATGACGGAATGACTGTGTGTCGGTGAAGCAATGCCTGGGAAGGTGTTATGGCGGGCTCTATCAGTGTCTTCCTTGTCGACTGCAACGGCTATTTAAAATCAAGCTCCTAAACGGGGATGGAGGTTTCGTTGAGTACTGGTTAGTTCTGGCGCTCAGCACAATCGCTGGAAACTTGGGTAACTTGGATCTCATCTCGAAATTTGTACAAGTGAGAAAAGCACCGGCAGCCGTTGCTTTTCCAGTTTTCACCATGGGAAACATCATTGGCTGTGCACACGGAATTCCATAGATGATTACCTGTAGTATCACCAGAGGCGGAAGGAACGAGTGATGGATTGTTAATAGCCACATAGATCTGGCGACTTGGAATGATGTCTATAATTGGTAATGAGAGAATTGCATTTGGCGCGCAGGTAAAAGGAATGCGAGGAGAGATTTTCGCGGCATCACGCATCGCATTGCCATCCTGATGCAAGGGCATACCCCATGAACCCAGTCCGACGTATGGTCAGTGTTGGCCACAATGCCAGAGTGTTCCTGTTAAATAGGAGACCGACAGAGCGAGAAGAACAGGTGAAGAATCAATCACAGGGTGATATGCAAAGCGACACCATGTATTGACCCCAGGTGCGGAGTAATCCTCCACCGGATTGTATCAGATGGCTCTGACGGAGTGCGTCCACTCTGACGCAGCCATTCCGCCCGGACAGAAATGTTTTTTGCTGATGGTGTTATATTGTTTGACTTTAAAGACTTCAACCTTCACTACTGAAAAGCTGATTGGATTAACTCTATTCAAAGGCCTATGTGTAGACCAGCCTCTGTTCCGTTAAGGTAAACCGATGACATATTACACCAGTATAATGATGTGATGGTAATTTCCCTTACTTGTTTGCTCCCTGCCAGGAGAGTTGGAAGATATAGGACTCATTTCAACATCCTGTGTCATAAGTTCCACAATCACACCATGCTTAGACTGAGTTGCATCTCTTTGATCAGGAAGTAACCCGGCCAGTCCAGACCCTCCTAAGTGGAATGGCTGAGAGTTCCGCATACTCCCATATTGGCTAACGATTGCCATGCACATATGTTGGAGCATTGTCCAGCTAAATCATGCATTGTCCCAACTAGTGTGTTTGGTAGATGTGGTTGATAATAACTGGCACCTCAACCCGAAGGTGGTAAGGCCAAGATTATTGAATCATCAAACCAGTTACCTATTAATTCAGGTGTACGATTTCAATGAATCAACTAGTGATATGACTCACTACCCAACTGACACAAGGCTCGTGTTCACCCACTAGGGATCAGACATGGAGACTTGCAGGCTTATTAACGTTCAGGTAGCTTTGTATGACAACCCTCAGGTTGGCGTATAAACAAGTCCATAGTAAGCACCAATACCTCTGCTTCAGGGAAACCCCCAACAACTACAATTGTGTACCCTTGGTATACTTACTTGGCCTGACTATTCTTCATTGGCCAGATATGCTCATGCAGCTTTGCTATACTTGCCTAGCCTGACTATGCTTGCTCAATTATCCAATACTGACTTGGTATTGGAAGTACAATTGCTGAATATCAGCTGCATAGTTCTGTTTGAGTATATATTGCACCTAGCCTCAGTGAGTAGATATTAAATACTTTACACCTTACAACTCGATAGCAACACTTCAGTATTATCTTTCAGATGTGATTTGAAATTGGGTGGTTTGAATACAGTATATCCTGCAGTACTTGCTTTATAAGCAATTGAGTATATACAATCCTGTGTGCACTTTGAAGGATGCTTAAAATTACACTTGATGGAACATTCAGCTTACTTGGCTTCATGCTTCCAATCACACTCCTCGTGGGCAAGACACTATGAATGTTACTTTACTATCATCAGCACAATGTATCGCTGTCAGTGGGAGCATGTGTCAGTATATGGGTAGTGTCAGACCAGAATCCCAGGGTGGTCAAATCTCAGAGTTGACTGGACCAACGTGGAGGCCATCTGGTACAGCAGGGTGTGCTGGCAAATAATCTCAGGGTTGAACTGGACTGATACAGCCGCCTGCAGGTGAAACCAGGAGCCCTAGCGATAAATCTGTGAGAATATAAGAGGACAAGAAACAATCTCAGGAGCATGTGAGAATATGGGCCACAAGCATTGGAGCGCCTTGGAACGCAGGTGACAAGCTTGGTGGTACGTCAAACCACTTGTCATGGGGGTGCTTTGACCTAAGTAACTATACTTCAATGCAAGTATCAACTGATACTTTTAAGCAAGTACCTGGGACATGGCCGTAGCTATTATTGAAATTTCTCTTAGGCGAATCTCCAGACAAAGTGTATTGGGAGTCTGTATAAATCATATATGCAGAGAGGACAAATATGTATGGTCATCTCAGATGCTTCCAGGTAGAGAGCAACTAAGTCGGATCTCAGTGTGATACAATATTGACAGCACCTATAACTGATCTCGGTGATCAATATACTAAACTGTATTCGTATAACATATCACGGTGATTAATTTTGTCAAGTGTATTTGTATGATTAATTTCGGTGATTAATTAATATGGCCGTAATACCTTGCCTGGGGATAGTTCAATCTAAATTGACACGTATCTTCACGAATCCCCTTCATTGTTATCTCCTTGATAAATCTGGCATTCAGATACTACCAGCAACATTAGGTCTTAAGCATAATCTCCCTCAATATTCTAATTCTCCACTTTCAACAAAATTAGAGATAACTGCATGTTGCTTTGTATTCTTCTTCCTGAATCGTCCTTGGAATTCTGAATTTGAATAATCAGACTTATTCTTTGAATGGCAATTTCCTTTCCCTTCAATAGTGTTAGCTACGGTTCTGGGTGACCTGGCTTCGGTCCGGGTTGGAACCTACCTCGAGGCCCCGGTCCAGGCCAGGAACTGCCGAGCAACCCAAATGGAGTAACTAGCGCCGGGTTGTCACCTGGACCGGACATTAACCCGCAGATTTTAGGCCGGGTTTTCCGTACAGCAGAGGCTCATTTTTGCAAACTCCGAGCTTTGGCTACAATTAGGTATTTGAGTTGTGATTGTATCAAAATATGATATATACGCAAAAGATGCAGTTCTGCATGCTCTTTCAGCTGCTCTGCTCCAATTTGTGATGTGATCAATCTTCGTTGAGTGGATGTGAAATAACAGCGAAAATTTCGGATGTTTGGGAGCAACCCAACGAATACTGATCGGATCGCAAATAGGAGGAAAGGAGGTGAAAGCCCATGCAGAAGTGCATCTTTTACATATATCTCATATTGTGATACGTTCACAACACAAATACTTATTCGGAGCCAAAGATCTGAGTTTGCAAAATTGAGGAACTGGCCAAAAAACTGCAGGTTCGCTGTGGTTCGGGTTTTCGATGTTGTAAAACCCATTGCAACATTTCTAGTTCGGTTTCAACCTGGACCAAGAACCGCAACGCCGATTTGGAACCGTTGCGAACACTACCCCTTGAACTTCTTGTGTTTAGTTTTGGTAAATATGGATGCTTGGCGATTCTTGAACACTCGACCCGCATGGGTAGTATTCAGGTTCCTTGGTTCAATAATCGAGTGAGTTCGGATTGACTTCATCCTTAAGGGATTCGTTTCATTACCTCACTCAATAGCAGCAGTCAATACAAAAGGATCAGTAGCGTTAATATCTAATAACAGAATATGCGACTCTAGGATTATCTGATTGTCTGGCTGTTTCTGTGGCAATGGCGTGACCACAAGATTCACAATGTATTCTGACAGAAATACGTTATAGTGTCGATAATTCTTTATATCTCTGTATACTGTATTACACTTGGTAACCACCAAATACACTGTGCTGGAAACACCTGGTCTTCTCTCTCGAGAAGATCCTGTAATAAGGAGAAGGTGCACTGTATATTATTGTATTAGTTATTGAAGGTGTGCACAACCATGGGCTGGGGGAATCCAGTACAATCATAATAGATAATATTAATATACTTGATAATTATAATAATAATCAATAAGAACTGAAAACTGAATAATATTTCAGCTGCTATTTTGCAGGTGGGTATCGTTCATGCTTGTGGTGCTACGCTTGCAATGCCGGAGCATTGCTGCCGCTTCATAGCTTTGTTACATTCCATGATTGGTTTTGAAGAGTCACTCTCCCAAAGGGCCATCATCATCAATCAAGGATTGCTGTGATCTCATCTGTCATATCTTAGAGTACTCCTTGATGAGCTTTGAGCTCTCTTGACACGACCACGTTTCCCAAAGGTTATCGTGTTCTGGCATGATTGGTTTTCAAGCACTATCCTCTCTTCTCGGGCCATCATCAGCAATAAGATGTAATCAAACAGTGACTTCAACTTAGATATCTTGCAACTCGTATATTCGGACAGTCAAACCCTCTACCCGCCTGACGTGGTTATTTGGAAGGCTTTAAACATATTGCTTAACAGATTGAGACATGACCCTCTTCATAGGGCTTATCTGATTCAGAGGCGGACATGGCAGCTCACCATAGGTCTGTCAACTTTTTGACTTGATGTGTCACATCTCAGTGTTATCAGACTGATCGTGAACTACCCTAACACCTTGTACGTTTAGCGAGCCTTTTTGATTTTGCCCTACTTCTCATCAATCAGAACCACCATGCTAAGGTCGAGACTATTCTCACTGATCGGGGAGTGCCCAAGTTGTTCTGCTCCACCAGGGACTGGCTTGAGATCCTTCCTAATTGCATATCGGCTGTTGTCTGCCTGACGCATCTATCGCACATAATGCGATTGACGTGTCTTGTCCCGCATAGCATAGTTTGCTCAATGTGGTAAGAAATCGCTGGCATCTGCAAGTCTTGATTACTTGAGACTGGCCAAGGTTATTGCATCATCAAATCAGTTCTACCATATGTGAACATTTAATGAATCCGGTAGCAATGAGGCTCGCTATCAAATCAACACCAGGCCCTTGTGACATCCCGCTAAGAATCACAAGACTGGTTACTTGCTTTGCCTAGGATAAGCATTATGTATGCCATGTTTATTGTGACATATATCCTTCCAGCACTCACACGTACCATTACCTCTATTCAGGGAGAACCCCTAACACCACTGCTGGTATACCTGGAAACTGTGGTTACTACTCCTTGTGAAACAATTGTGAACTCATGTATTCGGTGTGTATTCTTATCCATGTATCCCTGTATCCCTTTATCTATGTATCTCTGTATCTATTAATCTTCACATGATCCATCTGGACTGGCTGTGGGTGGTGCTTGGGCTTAATCTGAGGGGTGCATGGAGACGGAGGTCAAGAAATCTTGGAGATGCACTTCGTTGCCATGATTGGGCCGGTCTTGAGATGGACTGGTCGTAGTGTTAGCAATGGTTCTGGGTAACCCACCTGCAGTGCAGGTTGGATTCGGAACCTTGGCCCCGGTTTGGTTCGGGAGCTGCTAAGACACAGAACCACCCAATGACGAGCGGTTCCAAACCGGAACCGCACCTAAACCCGCTGCTGATTGGCCGGGTAATTCACACAGTAGGTCTTCACTTTCCCGAACTCAGAACTTTGCCTCCAATTAAGAATTCGAGTTCCAATTGTATCGCAATATGATATATATGTACAAGATGCAGTTTTTCATGCTCTTTCATCTCCTGCTCTCCAATTCGCGATCCAATCAATATTTGTTGAGAAACTGCTCACAAGGCCCATGTCTGGAGTTAGTTCACGGCATCCCAACAAATGCTGTTTTGATTGCAAATTAGAGAGCTGGAGGTGATAGTGCATGTCAAATTGCATCATTTACGTATATATCTTATTGTGATATGATCAGAACCCAAATACTTAATTGGAGCCAAAGTTTTCAGTTGCCAAAATTGTGGAACCGGCCAAAAAACCACGGGTTCTGTGCAGGTTGGTCTTCTCATGGGGTAACATACGCGGCAAGGGTTCCGGTTTGGTGCCAATGCAGTCCCTGAACCAAACCGCGGATTGGGAATCATTGGTAACACTAACTGGCAGGTTCAAGTCGCATCGGATTGGACATGCACATAAAGGTGGTGATCCAGCGAGTTTGGAGTTGAACTTGGAGACTGTCGACATGCGAACGTGGAAGTAGTATTCGACTGCAATCAGAGGCACGCTTGCAGACAGTAATTGAGTGAATTTGGATGTGTAGTTAGAGGGGGACATACAGATGATCAATCAGAAGGCGGTCAATTGGAAGGCGGTGAACTGGGAGGAGGTCGATGTGGAGGCGGTCAATTGGGAGGCAGTGGATGTTTTGGGAGGGACCATGGGAGCTGGGAATCTGATCATTGGTCAACTCACAATCATGGGTATGTGACAAATCATCAGCAAGATATATTTTAGTGCCTCGGAGCCTCCAGGAGTGTCTGAGAGGATGTGGAGTGTAAACTTAGAAGCATCAATTCCAGGGGAGTATCAGACCATTGGAGGGCATTCCGGCCGGCCTTTGGAGTGAATGGGATCTCTGATGAGCCGTACAGGAGTAACCGAGATCTCTGATGACTGCTACACGAGTACCGTGGGAGTGATTGTGATAAGTTTGGGAACACGGCCGAGCGCTGGAGAGAACTTTGGGTACCTCTGGGAGTATCAGCAAACCGATGCGGAAATCACAAACAGACTCCGAGAGATGCCTAGGTTCTTATAGATATTCAGTCCGAAGGCTGCAGGCGTTATCTGAGACTCTCTGGCGGTTCACATGTATTCGATTTCCCTCAACGGCCAATATGATGCTTGGATTATTGTTCATTATCACCTCTGAATCATACAAGCTACCATCTTCTTCAATGATGTATTTATAGCCTCGCTACTCCGAGGAACCAAAGACAATGGCAATTGATTCAAACATAATCGCAGGTACACTGAAACAATAACATGACAAACCAGTCAAACGATATCAATCAAACATGGTGTCAATGGCATCTACTACTTCTCCCATCTCATCAGGGCCAATGAAAGCAGGAACAAAAAATTCATCAATGAGGCAAAGAAGCTGGAGGCACTCCTTGTATTTGCTGATTATTCATACCTGGCGAGTAGCTGAAATTGAATTCCAATGTCATTTGGCTCGATTTGTCATATCTATCAAAAGTTTAATGAGATGTTAGCTAGCTGTGAATCTAAATGGGGGTTTGAAAGGCAATATGGTATATTCGGATGAAAAAGGAGAGCAACTACCAGGAAAAGAGGAGCACCAGATGGGAAGTGCTGTGTGGAAAAGAGGAGTGCACAGAAGGTGTTGAAGGAGTGCAGAATGAAAAAGAAGAGTGCCATATCTGGGCTGGAGAGTGCCAACAGGGATTGAGGAGGACCCAAACGAGTGGAGGAGCACCGAAATGGGAGGGGCTCAGGAGTTCAGAATGGAATAGTGGAGCGCCAATCCAGGCAGAGGACCACCAATGGGGAATGAGAAGTGCTTTCTCGGTACAGGCGCGCCGAACAGGGTGAAGTGTGAGGGATAAGGAGTGCGGCATGTAACATAGAATCGACAATCCAGACTCAGGAGCGCCAGTGAGAATTGAGGAGATCCCATTCCAGGCAGCGGAGTGCAGAGTCAAATACAGTAGTGCCAATCAAGACAGAGGGGATTCAGGAGTGTCTGTCCCAGCGGAGGAGCGCTGAAAGAGGAGGAATTAACTGCAGAATGAAATGGAAGAGAGTGAATCTAGGCCAAGGAGTGCTGACAGGGATTGAGGAGCATCTAACCTAGCGGAGTTGCACCGCAGTCTGGGGGGGGGGGGGGGGGGGGGGGGGGGTTCGAAGCGTCCAA
>Ga0307515_10013095_pt1 | contig 15527 bp, 5 predicted proteins | sample 17_EM_MG_FD_194513 | JGI IMG/M metagenome (GOLD analysis project Ga0307515, IMG submission 194513) | Populus trichocarpa ectomycorrhiza microbial communities from riparian zone in the Pacific Northwest, United States - 17_EM | ecosystem: Host-associated > Plants > Roots > Unclassified | place... | reverse complement strand
ATCAAAAGCATAAAAGGTACAGAAAAATATGGTTCTCACCGTACACAAAATAATATGTATCAATATATAATATTTTTATTTTTATTATGTTGTGTTGATTAAGATTTAAAATTATTGATTTATTTTGATGTACTTGAGGTTTCAAAAAACTATCTTTAACATCATGTTGGTATTGGATTTTATGAAAACAAATTGATAAAATAAAAATGCAAATTCTAATTCAAATCTACCATATATTCAAAGAGAAGAAAAACAATTTCTTTAATTAGTTCCTCGAATGCAAAGCCATAATTATATACAAGCAATGGTGGATTTGGCATTCTAGCATCCAATGTTCAGGAAAGCAATTATGAGGAATACCCCTGTGAGACCAATAAGTGTTGCATTGCATACTTTTAAAAATATTTTTTTACTCTTATGATATATAAAAAAAATGTAAGGTTATTGGACAAGGGTATTTTTATTTCTCTCTTCTTCATGTATAGTTAAAATACGTATTTGACATTAGAAAAGAAAAAATCAAGGTTTTCATTTAGGGGTATTTTTGTACTTTCAGATGGGTTTTTTAGGTAATTACCAATCATTGGGTGTTTTTGTATTTTCATGTTGACTTTCTTAATTTCTTAACCAAGTCACTCATTGGCGCGTGCTAATCACGCGTCAATGAGTTAGTGGTGTTTGTGTCATTTAGATGGTGTATACGACGTCAATTGGTGGTCAAACCTGACCTTCTATTATCTTTTTGGAAGCGCCACCGTGTCCTCTTCCACGTGGGTTGGTGTGTGATGATGTATGGTGGTTGTTTTTTTTTTCTGCTTTTCTCTCTCCTACCATATAAAGTACATGATTTTCCTTTTTGTTTTTTGTTTTTCGATTTCCATCTTTATTCTCTTGATTTCTTGTTTCATTCTTATTCTTTTTTATTTTTAATATAATCATCTCCATATAAATATGTTTTTTTTTTTCATTTCAGTCCTTGTTCTTTTGATTTTAATTTTTTTAGACCCTTTTGTTAAAGTTTTTTTTGTGTTTCAATTTCATCATTCAATCAAATTTTTTGTTGTTTTATTTTTTTCAATTTGACCCTAATTCTTTTGATTTTTTTTCCTTTTGTTAAAGCTATTTTTCAATTCAATTTAACCCTTCAATTAAAAAAAAAACATCTTGTAATTAATTTTGTTTTCACCCTCATTCTTTTAATTAATGTTTTTTTACATCCTTTTATATAATTGATTTTTTTTTCTTTCATCTTTTGACATTTGATTGGTTAGGGATTCAGCTTTAAACGATCTTATTGTTCTGCATTAGTGCTTTTTTTCTAAATATTTATTTTGTGATTGTCTTTAATTTATTTTTTATGAGTTTATCTTGGACCCATGACCTAGCTCACAGACTTTGCATGCTTTTTTTTAATATAAGATTTTTTAAAAAATTATTTTGTTTGTGTTTGGTTTTTCAAGATATTATTCTAATTCATGAATATTTTTTATTTTATAAAAATGAACTTTATTTTTCAAAATAAAAGATATTTATTTTTAAATAATATTTCTAATATTTCGTCGTTGCGTAATATTTTTTTAGGGTGTGGGTTTATTCAATCAATTTTATTTATATTTCCATTTATATTACCTTTTATTAATTTAAATAAACAAATTTACTAAACACAATAAACTAAGAGTGTGTGGGTTAAATAGCTAGTGTGTGTGTGTGTGTGTGTGTGTGTGTTATATAGGAAAGGAATTAATATACATAATGCTGAAAGTAAAGTTACAAAATAAAGTTATTAAACACTAATAAACTATAGAGTTTACATAAAGATATATACCTAACAAAAACTATACAATATAATAGATAAATCAACATTGCCTTAATGTATGTGATGAACCTGCATGATCAATTCTATTTAAATGAAAATTTTAGAATTTCATGTAACAACATTTGTTCTTATTTCATCTATATTCATTAACTAAGTCACCGTCCACATGGATAACCTTAAAACAAGTATTTACATTATTCTCCAATCAACTGAACAACTATGATACCATGAAATCAACAATTCCTTTGTTGACATCCACGACCAATTAAGTTTATAGTCCTTAATATAAGTGTTGACTATATAATTAAAAATATCTTATTATAAGTGACTGTGTAATAAACAATCTTTTAGTTGTTATCCCCAGCTAACTAAGTCTATAGTCCCCATCACAAGAGCTGACTTTATAATCAACAATCCCTTAGTTGCCACCCTAACTAACTAAGTCTATATACATATCTTTTTCATGTTTAATTCATTTAAGTCTATTTTAGTATTTAATTCTGTATTTTTTTTTCATTTTGATCATATTGTACATCTTCTCATTTCACATACATAATTTTATTTTTCTCATTCCAACCACATTTATCAACTTAATACAACAACATGAAAATATTAACAAATGATATACTAAATTTAAAAGGTTAAATGATTTTAAACTCTATCGAATTCGGGTAAAACATGGAGGTGAAAAGTTAGGTTTTCGTTAAGTATAAATATTAGTCTACCCAACCTGAAATAAATAAATAACCTTAAAGTTTAAAAAAATTGCATGTATATCAAGCTAATTATATACTAAATAATTATAAATTATAACATTCGAAGAGTTCAGATTATAGATATCCAACTAGTATCAAAACATTGATGAGGTCAAGTTCGAGTATCAAAAATCCATACCCAGCCTGGTTTGGAAAGTTATTTTGAATTTCGATTTAGATATAAATAGATGAAAACTCAACCCAACCCATAGATATTTATTATAATTTGTATTGTTATCCGCTTATCTCCACCATTCATAAGAACCAACCAGACCAAACCATTCGACATTTTGCTTTGTAACAACCTTGGTCCCATCAAAATTCAGGCACACTACGTGCGTTTTGCATCTGTAGCTTTTACATATAAGATTAAAAAAATATATAAATAAAAATAAAAACTTAATTATATTTTTTAAAACATATATTTAAATAAATCATGCTTGGTTAAAGATGTTGAAAAATAGATTTTTACATACAAGATAAATAATAAGCAAGTTTTTTCTATGGTTAGATAAAAAAACAAAAACTTCCACAATACATAATTCATGTAATATTAGATAAAAATTAGAAGCTACCACAGTATCTACCCGTCTCCAGCTACAGGCAAGCCAGCGGATATCGAAAGGTGAAAGAGGAAAGAAATCAGGAATTCACCAGATTTAATTTTGTATTATTTCTATAAATAACTGAATCTGTGCGATATTTACAGGTTATTTGGCTCTCATCATTAAACATGGACCAAAAAAGATTTTACTAAATGGGAAACCCCGAACATCCAAGGGTTTGAACCAACAGATTTAATTGGAATTTAAGATTCAATTGATTACTGTACAATTTACCAGCACCTTGAATAAAGCCTTTTGAAAATTGGCGAGGAGCTTCTGCAAAATTAATCAAACATCAGAGACCATGGTGCGCTGCACCAAATTGACAAGACACAGGAGCCCACAGCTCGTCAATTGCAGAACATCTTCACCCCCACGCCAGCCCCCACCGTATGTGAGACTTCATTTGTATGCCGGCAGTCAATTCTCTTCAGATTCTACATACAGGTCTTCAACTTGAAAATCACCATTTCACCCCAGAAAAGGTCTCCTGTCCTAAAAAATTTTCAAATAAAAGCAGCAATTATCTCGGCAAAAAAGGATTCACCTCCCTTCATTCAGAGTCCGAGTCAATAGAAAGATACGGTCGTGGTCTTACAGAACGTTTTTGGCGAGGAAATGAGAAGGTGCTTTCTGATCTTTGTCGACTTGCCTTTTCTGATCTGCCATCATTTATACCAAGCGAAGAAGCTGCAGAAGTGGGTACAATCAGAGTTGAAAAACTGTAAGAGGAACGTTAAAGCTTAGAAAATGAACATGGGTGTAAGACTTGCACACTTTCCTCCACAAGAATAAACTAATAATGATAAAGCTTTAAGAAAAAGGAAACAAACCAGTGCCAGGCAAAGAATCCAGAGAAGATGGCATCTGCTGTCTTGAATTCAGTCCATTAGTCGGAGGAACCAAATCGCCATGATTGCTAGTAGCACTACCACCAAGCCTAAGAGAGATCCAATCTTCAGAACGGACACCATTTGACACATCAACTTGATCCCTCATATCAGAGTGCATTGATGCATCTGAAGGCCCGGTTGGAAGGAAGATTTGAAGACTGGGATCTTCTCCACCAAAAGCCAAGGGATTATCAAGCAAGCCATCATTCACATCCATCTCTGATCGACCAAGAGAAGAGTCCGGGATTAAACATGTAGATCCCATGACAGTTTCCGGAGCTAATGTGTAGCCATTCATTGACAAGGGGCAGTTAACAGAACCATGTGGCAAATCAACCAAGGCATCAGAGACATCTGAATTAAATAATTGGAATCCTGGGCCTGCTTGGTTTCCTGAAGGCAGTGACCAGAGGGGCATCCCATATTCGTCATTAGCATTGAAAAGACCCAAGCACGAGTTTGCACCAGTCACAAGTGTAGGATCTTCTGGAAAAGGATCTGCAATTCCAGGAGAGGGCACAGAAAAAGTAGCATCGCCATCATTTTGATTACTCTTGTAGACAGATCCAGAGGAAATTAGTATATCATTATCGTCATCTGAATCACTAAGAACAATGACTTCTGCATTCCCTAGTGGTACAGGTAAATTTTGGTCAGTGAATCCATATGTCGTATATACATTCAAAGATAAAGAATCAAGCTCCATTCCATTGTTTGTGAAATCATAATTTCCACCAGCATCTTGATTCACACTTTGATCTTCCCCGTCACGACCACTACCAGTGGCACTGCTGCTCATAGGAATAACTTTCTGTTCATGGTGTTCAAAGTTTTCTTGCAATCTACCTGAAGAAAAGGTGTTCATATCTTCAGGTTTGCTAACTTCCCAAATGCCATTGCGGTTCTTTCTGATTCCAAGTTTCAAACCAGTACCAGCATTACCTTCTGAAATACCTTCCTGTCTGATCTGCTTCACTATTTCCACTTTTGGTTTGATTTCTCCACCATCAGGGAAACAGGGAGTACTATCAGGATTGTGCCATTGTGCAAGTCCTCCAACATCCCTACGCTCAGCTTCAGTTTTTGTTTTCACACGCCAGGAACCATCAGGCTTCACCTCAATCTCTGTTATATCTTCTGAGCAATGTGTCATCTATACCACAAGAACATAATTTTTAATACATGAACACCCTAAAACTAAGGATTCGGATGAACAGAAAAGGATAGGTGATACCTTAGATGTGATGCGATTGAAATATGGGTCAATGATTATATTCTCCAGGGAGTAGTTCTTGAGACAGATGGGGCACTGCCACTGCAAAGAGAGCAATAGTAGCTCAGATATATAAAACAGATATAACAGGAACCTCCAACCCCATAAAAAAAGGTACATATATTTAGAAAAAAAAGATTAGCTGCCTGCTTGCCTTCCGAGAACGCTGGTTCAGCTCCACAAAAACTTCCAGGTCAAAACAGCCCAAGTGTGCACAAGGTTTGAATCTTCCTGCGACCTTCATTCTTGAACCACTCATCTACACATGGAAATCAATTTCAGCGACTAAGCTACTGAATTCATGACAGGACTAACTCAATCCTAGTTTCTTGAAGCTCGCTACAAATAAAAAAAAATGAAGAATGCTACAATTTAATAAAGCAATTTGAATAATGAGGAAACAATAAACTTTGTTTAGAAAGAAAGCATTGAGTATGTGCGTCATTGGTCATTGAACATCTTCAAAAGTGGGACATCCCTAAGAACATAATATCACTAGAGAAAGCGAATTGCATTCGATAATAGGTTGAACATAACCCATATACAAGATAAGTTCTGGAATGGATGTCACAAGCATAACAGCGAAACTCCACATTATAGGTATTTTACTTCCATGAAACATATTGTTGAACATACAAGAAATATTCTAGACTCCAAAACCAAACTCTGGGAACATTATTTTCCTGTCATCCCACTAGCAATGATCATAAACAGCATGCTTAAGGAAAAGAACTGCATGATCCTTTCCACTGTAGTTTTTGTCACTCCTGTACAGCCCTCCCAAACCCTACTAGATGCCTTTATGGTAAATAATACCCTGCCTGCTTGTAGTAACCAAATACTCTCCATGAAAAAAAAAGACGACGACCTATTCCACACACCCAACCCCACCAAGAATTGCAACAAAAGGTGGCTGCATCCCCTATTATCAAGATACAGACATCAGGTGATCAAATTTAGGATACATCAATTCCCAACTACAGCAGAAGGGACCAATATTCAAGATGATGATTATCTGATATTCACCCTGCATAGAACATAGTGCAGTGCAACATGCATGAATGGAATTATGGACTCGCAACTTGTATTATGTTGATGTAACATACAGGACAACGAAGATTGACACCAAAAGAATCTGCAACAACTTCCAGGTCACTGTCGCTATCAGCATTGTCTGTTGCAGTTCCCCCACCAACACAACGACAAACACGAGCAAGTGCATCTTCAAAACGCTCACCTTCTGAGTCCTTAGGGATCAAGTTGAGTATCTAAAACAAAAAACAGAATATGAAGCATGGAAAGATGATTCCTCAGGTAGAGCAAGAGATGACACATGCTTTTATTGTAGCTCATTATATACAAAAGCAAAAATATGTGAACCACAGCCACAAAATTTAGTTGTATTAAACTGACAAGTACCAAAATTGAAATATGCATACACATGTACAGACACATACATATGCATGTATTATATGTGTGGGGTACATTTATATCTGAATGCATGTATGTATACATATATGCTGCACAAGGAATGACAGTAAAAATAGCATATACACAAACGATGTCTAATCAGTACAACTACCTGAAGTGATTTTTTGATGCATTCCCAACAAGATAAAAAAATGACTATTTGTGATCAAGCTTTCTGATACAGCAAAAAATATCTGAAATTTAATGTGCATATGATGTTGAAGGCTCTCAGATGCAAACCAATTTACCAAGCTTCAAATCAGTTTTTTTTTAGAGAGAGAGAGCTGCTGGCAGCCTTTATTTGTCATTTCAGGAAAAAAAAATGCCTATCAGGATATCAAATTACAAAAGTCCATCTATCTTATAAAATATCTAACAATTATAAATACAGTATTTCAAAATGCTTGAGCCACCTAGTTATTTTCCCAATCAGCATAAATAAAGAAATAAAAAGTAATGATACCAAATTCAAAATATGATTAAAATTGATTAAATTCACCTGTTGAACTGTTCGACGTTTTACAATTCTAACTCCTAAGCAGAAGATTCGAGCATCACATCCGCTTAACAAAATCTTATTGATTCCATCTTTTACAAATGGTGTGACCTAGTTAAAGAACCCATAAATATAAAATCAGAAAGCAGTCTCAAAGTACAAATCCAGCTGTGAGTCTGCAGATGAGCAATAAAATGATTGAAAAAAGAGGATGCGCCATCACAAAGAACAATATCTATCTAGGAGATAAATTGCATGTGATAAAGGGTATTGATAACTACAAAGAAAATTTGTGTTGTAGAGTCAGAGACTCACAATTGGACCATCATCACGACCATTAGCACCTAGCAATTGCGAGCCAGGTCTATTAATAGCACGAACAGCCAAGCCTGCACATCATACATAATTTTAAGACTTAATATGCAAACACCATTTCCAGAAACTGTGGACCAAAAGAAACATCATAATACATATTTCACAACAGCATAAAGATGCAGCGTCAAGAGCAAATGTAAAAATGGCTTTTCTGACAATGTTTGTTGGGGGAAAAAGGAAGTTTTTTTCCTTTTTTTTTTTATTGGGGGGGGGGGTTCGCATAAATGCTTCTAAACAGCTACTGATTTCAAACATAAGGAATAAGAGAGATATCAAAAGATTAGTGGAAGTAAAATTCAACTTCATACCATTAACCTGGAGATCTGTATCCTGCGGCCATTGCATCCTAAAGGGAACTTTGTCATTCAAAAGCATACACCAGGCCTAGATAGTAACAACATTACCAACAGACCATTAGCACATCAATAACTTACTAAAATATGAAATTTTATGCAGCCACCAACCTGAACATCATATTCTTGTTTTGCCAACAGATCCTTGTCTGCCCTAGTGAGCTGAAATGTCTTCTCCACACCCTGCACTGGCCTTGAACTGGAAAATGTTGAATATTAAAATATCAAATATTGCACAATTATACAAGAATGAGGTCTTCATAACAGGTTGACCTCCTTAATTCAAGAAAGTTGGGATTGGGTGATAAAAGAACAGCCAACTGTAATACTAACTCCAACAAGTAAAGTACTATTATTATGGTGCATGTAGCATGCGCGTAGTGTATCATCACATCAAAAAGGTAGCAGCACTGCTCTAATAAAAAAAGGTCTGGCCCAGGTAACAACCATAAGCACAGAACTTACCACATCAACAATCTTTTGTGGATACAAACTTTATCAACCAAACACTTATTATTACCAGCATAATACACCAAATATCTCCTCTCTTCTGCATAACTAAAACAGAAGCAAAAACTATATCCTCCAGATATTTATATCCTTCCCAATCCCAAAATTAAAAGGGGTAAAAACCACTTCAAGTCATCTAAAATCTTTTTTCCCGTGTAACCTGATCACAAGATGTTCCTGGTAAGTCGCATTCACATGCGAAGAGGTGCTCAAGCTCTTAGAAGTTAGAAGAACATGAACCTGGTCTTTCCCTACAACCTGGGTCATGGACAGAACCAATGCTATCATCTGTTTGTCTCACAAGCAGGTGCCACAAGGAAGACCATGACTTTCTTGCAATTTACATAAAATTGAGGACTTGTTTGGAAGAATGGTAGAGGTTGCTTTTCAAAGTGTTTTTCGCTTGAAAATGTATCAAAGTAATGTTTTTTTTTCATTTTTTAAAATTCATTTTTGACATCAGCACATCAAAAAGATCCAAGAACACAAAAAAAATTTATTTTCAAAGAAAAAAATTTCAAAATTTCATGAAACTCTGGGTGCACCACTGCCCCAAACAGGCACTGAAATATATATAACACCATGATACAGGTGTTTCAATAATATTCATTGCTAGGGATTCAGCAACCAAACAGTTTAGTGATGAAATCAAGCTCACAAAATAAAAGCATTTGAACGTAATCTCCACATGTTGAATTTATCAAGACAAACAGTAAATGCAGTTCAAATCATTTTATTGAATATCTTTTCAACGAATTATGTGAACATCAGGTAGTAATTACTTCCAACCCAAACACAAGTGTTAGCAAATCAAATCATTAGTAAGATATAGGATGGCATGTATCATTGACTTACCCATCAGCTGGAACATTTGTAGCAACCAGCTTCACAGGACTTAGAGGATGTGCAACTGTAACCCAAAAGCTGTAGATGGAGACAGACATTAAAAAAAAAAAAAAACACCCTCCAAAAACATTACATAAAAATGCAAAATAGCAGAATTGTAAAGGGATGGATTAATCAGGACACCAAAAAAACAAAGATCAAAGATTAACAAAAACACATAGATATATTTCAAACAATACCAAGATACATGACAGCAAGAAACCTCATTAAGCTCCAGTTCTTGAATGTCAACCCGCATGCTGGAAGGGGAGACAAGTGCACACACGAGGTGCGCATGCACACAGCATTAATTTGTCTCTTTGGCCCAACAAGGCATTAAACTGTCATTCTTTAAAAGATTTATAGAGGACACCCGTAAAACTATCCCGATTACGCTAGACAAATAGCACACTCATTAGGATACTTGTGTTCTGCATAGAACTATCACACTTTTCATGATAATATAGGCAAACATATCCAATGTTTTACCAAAGCCTTTTCTTTGTCAAAATCTACATCCAAGGTTCTCCACGGACACAAAATCTTATTTCTTCCTACTTCAATCTTTCTTAATTCTAGCCTCTCATTTCCAACTATATGCTATTTCCCTACTTTTCCCACACCACTTTAGCCCTCACCGTCCCTTAACTATGATCAATTTATCCTCTCTAATAGCTCAAAAGACCAAACAATATACAAAGTAGCTTGTTCTCTTATCCCAGGTTGATGGCATCTCCAACTTGCTTAGAATATCACCATAATTCTTTCTTACCTTGAAAGGCCTCACCACTCATCTATCTAGACAAATTCATTTCCCTGCTAGCACTTGGCTAACATTTTTATGCACCAAGGTAGGGAAGCACACTTTGCTTTAAACCAAATTAAAGAATTACATTGCCAACAAGAAGCATTGTGATAGTAAAACAAGTTCAGAAAAATCATGAAAGCATTTAATGGTTTGATGCGTAAATCTCAAAAGTTAAATTGTAGCTGAAATGTGATGTTACACTGCCAACAAGAAAGAAGCATGGAGTCAAAAAAGGTAATCTTGGAGAAGGAAGGGGAACCATTTCATTCCACACATAAAACAGTAAGCAAAAGAAGATAGAACATATATGATACATACGGGTCAGCCCTGCTTAGTCGACAAATCTCACAATAGAACACATCAGGAACTTGTGGGATGCCCTCCATGGGTTTTTCTGGAATTATAACGCAACCAATGTGTTGCCAAACGTGACATTTAAAATCTTCACACTGTCAATTACAAGAAAATAAAAATTAATAGGGGCAAGGCAGATTGGAAAAGCTTTTAGGATAGAATTAAGTGCAAGAGTAGTGAAGAAAAAGGGGAAAAGAAAACAGCTTATGTATCCATTATTAATGCATGCTTCTTCTTCAACAATGAATAGGAATAGCACAAAAGAGTAGCAAATCCTGCCATTGTCTACACATGCATAGATGAGAACTATTAAGGTTTCTGCAAATGATCCCTTAGCACTTCCTTTAAACAAAATATTTGCCGATAATTAATGTGATGCACTGAAAACATATTTAATAGCACCATTGTGCCTCAGCAGTCAGCACTGATTGTGAAAGGTTATTGGAAAAGAATGGTGTAAATATACTTTGGAGCTCAACATAATGCAACAACTCAACAGAAAAATCACACACGGAGCATTAAACATTCTTGAGAAGCAATCAATTATGTTAGAATTTTGGTGAACAAAATTGTCAAAGGAGCTTGCTATACTGCGTTTATTAATTTCCAGTAACTAGAAATGCAAACATAAAAATCCATGGGGATGGTATAGGTATAAGAATGAAGTATAGAGATTAGGCTACATAAAGGAGGAAATCAATTTAGATCCCACAGTAGCAAGAAAGCGATTCATAACATGGAACCTGCAATCCATATGCTTAAAATGCAGAGCCTTGGTTTTAATCAAACTTAGAGCATGCCTCAGATGCTTAAGAAGTAAAAGAACTTCCAGCAAATCATCCATCGGGCATACACCACAGCTTATAAAGAATGGAAATTTACTAGAGAGAAGGATCTTTTAACCTTAATCATTGACTCTGTCTCCAATGAGCTTCCACATGGACAGCGAACTTTTGTATCTGAGTGAGATGGATCATCCATTTCACCATTAAACTTTGAATTACTGCAATCAGAAGCAACCTGTCCCCGTGATGCTAAATCAGTGGCCCCGGACACTTGCATTTTCCTGGAGATGAGATCAGAAGGAGTAAGTCAACAAACAGCATAAAAGCAAGACCTCCAAGAGCATTAATGGTTGCCCAGAAAGAAAAAAAGTTAGCTAGAGGGCCTCATGAAGCATGTAAATACTATAAAAAAATTTAACACGTTAAACAGAAAAGAGAAGACAAAATCTAACTGCAGACTCTAATCATGGAGTTGCAAGCAATGATGAACCTGTAAGTGTCATCCACTAGCTTTGCCACCTCTTCCTTTCCAATGGCACTCTTCTTTGCCCATAACTTGGAAACTACAGATAAAATAAAAACTCAAGTTTATTATTCCAAAACTATCACAAAGTCAAAGCCATGCACGAGAAAGAGTTTGAACATGTTGATCATAAACTGTATGCTCAACAACCCATTAGAAACTCTATGATTATCAACCATTCATAACCACACCCAATCATCAAGAACAAAAAAAAAGAGGGAGGGAGGGGGAGAAGATCCCATGAAATTGAAATCTGAGACGGACGATTGATGGGGATTTGGGATCACACCTCTCACATAAAAAAGTTAATGAAAATGAAAGAAAATCATAGCTATGGATATTAGATCCACACCATCAATAAAAACATATACCTAAATTTGGGGGAATAATAATTGGAGAAATCTCATTGCTCAATCCCAAAAATTCAAATTAAGATTTAATTGCACATTATTTCCATTTAACATGTATCAATAAATTTCTAGCGTTCGCAAAACATCCATTAAAGCCTGCTGAATTAAGATTATGTGGCACCAGAGTTATGAGCATTCCATTTTATTTAGCATGAAGAAGTTATTCGCAGAGATCGAATCCAAGAATCCCCAAGTGGTGGTATTACAAGTTTCCTAGGTGGTAGTCCCCATTAATTATGCAGCATATGTAAAAGATAACTATATGCGTATCACACAGATAGAGATAATAAACATTGCAAAAAACAAAAACAGAGCATCAAACACTAAAATCAAAAGCATTGACTTGGTAGCAGGGGAAAAAGCAATGATGATAGAATACAAAGATAAAATATTTCTCAAATGGCCTTCAATAAAGGGTTTCATGTCTCTAGTAACCTGTGAGAGAGAGTCTACATGTTCAAAATTATAAAAACTGTCTCTATTACAAACAACAATATTGCAAGGTGGGAGTAATTTACCTTGTTCGTCAGAGAGAATGGCTAATATCCGGTCAACAAGGTCCTACACATTTAAAATTACAGCACAATCATATACACGAGTCATAAGCAGTACATGCCACATACAGTCAAAAGCATATAGAGTTTATGAAGAAATCATTATTTCGCGGGCAATGAGAACACAAAACCATCACGTGCACCCATAGGCAAGTGATGGTCTTGTAAATCTTAAGACAGCATATAGGCACAATTATTCTACTTTTTCACAGTCCAATTCAATATACTGATTGTCAATACAACAGAAGCTTAAAGTTTATCCAGTACCATTACGTAATGGCAATTTCAAGCATCATATACAAGAAAATTAAGCCAAAGACAAGATGTGCCATTTACCTGCTTCTTCCCCTGCTTTGAAAGACCTAACTGAGTCAGGACATCCTTGAGCTCTTTAATTCGAAAAAATGCCAATTTATCCTAGAGAGAGAGAGAGAGAGAGAGAGAGTAAAAAAAAGTGTTTCATAATCTCTTCGCTAAAATAACACAGCAAAAGATAGAAACTGCTTGATTACAGGATATTCTGATGCCTAAACAGCATGAGAAGGGAGCAGAGCCACAAAGAAAGACCAATGACTCCAATTCTGAGTTCAATAGTATAGGGGGCAAACTCTTATTAATTTACTCAATCACTCCAGTGATAGGAAGGACCATTGCAAGGTGCAATGATGGAGTAGCAAGTTTTTTAGGCCAAAACAAAATTATATAGAATTAATATTAGAGACTTTTTGAAACAGAGTAGCATTTTTGGAATTAATATTAGAGAATTTTAGCATAGAGAAAGCCTCTTGCAAATGAAGTGGTTTCCCTAAGTTCTATAGGAAATATCATTTCATACACATGCCACACGGAGTCGTCGACTTACAACCACAAAAACAAAGGTTCAAGTTGTGAGGACTGCAACCTGATAACTTATGTCAAAATTCTCATCCAGTGAATGTATGAGTAGAGTTTTAGGTTCCATAACCAAGAAAAGCAGTATGAGAACAATTGGTGCATACAACTTCAAAAGAAAGTACATACCACGACACTGATATTCAAAATGAGAAAGCACATGAGAGGTGATTTGAAGATGCAGCCCAAATCAATCAATAATATTCAGTAGAAATCATTTCAAACTTGCTTTGCTTTTGTAACAATGATGCGAGGAAGTGATATATAAATAAAGCACCCACTTGTTAAATTCAAATGTGATTTCCATTATCAGACGGGCGAAGAATTAGAGCCATTTCAGCATATACCAACAAATCTAGGAGTTGCACCACCGTAAGGTATGTTTAGTGGTAGGCACATGGAAATTAATAAATAAAAATTAAGTTAATTCAACCATGACTAATGGACAAATATCATTCCTCTTCTGCTAATTGATATTTACCATTTACACTAGTACTGGTAGAAGAAACTAAATCAAAACCAACGACAGCACAGTAAAGTCAATTTCAATAGAGCAAATGAATTTGTAGAGCTGCTAAATTACCTTGCAACTAGCAACTAAATCCATCTTTCAACGTCCAAAAAACCAAAATTAGACCGCGGATTAGTAGATAAGCAAAGCAAGCACACCAGCTTGTACAGTCACGGAACAGCGATCGATCTATTGAAAAATAAACCTACCACACAACTTGAATAATCGGAATTATCAATCTTAGATGCATAATCATTTAATTACAAAAACGAACAGAGTAGAAAATAAAATCAAATAAAATAAAAAACACTTACGTATTTTGATGATAAAATTCAGTAAAAAAGATAGAGATTGGGGATGAACTAGGGTTTCAAACGCGTTTTGCTTGTTTCAAGAAGGAAAAAACAACACACCAACAACTACCTTCTAATTACAAAAGGTCCCGGACCTATCGGCGATTATCAAATCCGGTTTTTTTAACGGGAACGCGTCCGGGTTTCGTTTCTCTACTTTTCGCGTTTTGCTCTGCCTGCGTGTCGTGCGATGATGCACGCCCTTACGTTGTCTCTCTCTCTCACGTGCGAATTTCTAGAGGGGAATAATTAACATTAACAAATAACAAACCCTTGATCATCTGCGGACTCTTGACATTTCACTATTCACGTTACTGTTAAGAGTCAATTTTTTCCTTTTTAATTTCTAAATTTCTTTCTTTATACAGTTCATTCACTTAGCTTTATTCTTTTTAATTTCATCGTTTACACAGTTCTACATACTGATGTTTATTTTAATTTGTATGATCTCCTTACCTTATATTTTATTAAATATTTCTACGTCAAATTAAAAATCAGTTTTACAAAATTAAATTTTAAATTGTTTTTAAATAGTTTTAAATTTCATGTTTCACACATTTAGTTTTTTTAATTTTTATATTTTAATCATGAAACTTTATTTATTTTTTATTTCAATCCATGAACATTGAAGGAAACAGAAAATCTTGGAGAGAAAAAAAAAATAGCGAAAACTCTCAAGTGACCATATTTTAGCCACTAATAACTATGATTTTGGTATCTGTAATATTTTTAAGAAAAATAACTTAATGAAGGTGATCTCTATCTTCAATGATGTCTAAAAATGTAGATCCATACTTGATAATTTTTTTGATTTGATTAGATTTTAAATTATTAGTTTGATTAAAATATATTTTATGGTTAGAAATGAGGTTTTAGAGTTTCATGTCTTGTTTTATTTTTGTGTTTT
>Ga0307515_10013093_pt1 | contig 15527 bp, 14 predicted proteins | sample 17_EM_MG_FD_194513 | JGI IMG/M metagenome (GOLD analysis project Ga0307515, IMG submission 194513) | Populus trichocarpa ectomycorrhiza microbial communities from riparian zone in the Pacific Northwest, United States - 17_EM | ecosystem: Host-associated > Plants > Roots > Unclassified | place... | reverse complement strand
CTGTCGGCCTCAGTGAAGCCGTTTCCACGATTACTTTGAAGAGCATTCGTCGATCTGGTACGATGCAGTCGAGGGCCTGGCGTGCTCTCGACAGCAGCTCGTCGTAAGTCCGTATGGGAGGCTGATCTAGCGACGAGCGCCCGCGGTTTCAAGAGTATGGCGGCGGACTGTGAGGAACCACTAGGATGGCTCGGAGACTCTGGAGACTCTGGCTGTCTTCCCTCGGGATTCAGGGTCTCGACAGAGTGGAACCGGTTGCGTCGGTCTTTCGGGAAGAGGTAGTCCTGAATTTTTTGTCCAACAGAGGCATCGATTTGGATACGCAAGGGGTGGAACCGCAATTTAAAGTCGTCGAGAATCGAGATCCCGCCAACAGGCGGCATAGTTTTCCATCGGGCCCGAAGAAGAAGATCAGCCTGCAGCGAATCAGCAAATTTCACACATTGAATATCACGACTTGCCTTGACCATCTTGTTGTTCCGGTCCTTCCAATTACGATGCTTCAACAGCATTTCTGGGAACGGAGCATCTGGACGTGCATCAAGTGCTTGGAGATCCTTGATTACGAGCTGGTTCTTGGTCGAACCATCAGTGTTGCTGGTCCACGTTAGAGATAAGCCTTTAAGTGACAGCTTCGCAAGTAAGTGGTTTGAGTCGTCCAGCATGTGCCATGTGATATCCGACGAGGACGCTTCAAGCCACAGTCCAGGTTTGGTGTCACCCTTTTCGCGGTTGATTTGTACTGCGTCAAAGATGAGCCCCAGTTCGTCTGTTTGTTTCGTGAGATCGCTCTGAATCAATGCCAGTTCCATACGACCCTGAGATGAAGGCTGGTCCCCTAGCCTCAGCTGAAGAGTGCTGATGCGCTCTGTAAGGTCACGAATGCGACTCTGGCGAAGCTTGATTTCCTCCCGGACGGTGTTTGAATCGTTTAGGTTGTCGTTTAGCATAAATGCCTCTAAACGATCCAAACGCTCGCGCTGGGAGGGGTCGGCGTAGAGCAAGACATCCGATAACACGTTGTAGATAGAAGCGAACGCTGCGCTGTTTGCTTGCAGAGTAAATCGTGGAGTCGTGACGAAAATGAGATCCTTATCTGGAGTATAAGTTACCCTGTCGCCGTCATAGAATGCCACGCACCTTCTTCCCTTGATTTTCACTAGACAGTCGATTATGCCTGTCATACTGGACCGCAAGTGTGGTGTGCCGAACGATAGGCTCGAAATCTGACGATCTGCAACCCTCGTCGACGAAAAGCTCAAGAGGAAGTCGAACTGTATCAATGACCTCATGTATCTCCTTCTTTGGGGCAAACACTTGCATCCCATCCAAGAAAATGTGGATCCTGCAAAGTATGAGCACGAGTATTTCAGGCACTGGGTAGATGCGCACTTGGTTCGCTCGTAAGCCTTGACTGGGTCAGGAAGCTTCTCTGTGTCCATGTGATCAATGAGCTGTACGACCATATCGTTGGCTGCCAAAATGACGACGCTCTCATCATCCAGTTCGCTCCGAAGCACAATTTGTGGCTTGAGGAGAATGCAGTAGTGGGAATGCTCCGCGCGAGTGTCCTTTGGGTTCCCATCTCCGAGGTTGACATTGAATTGCCAATCCTCATCGGGTTCAGTCTCCGATTCCGTAGAGAGGGGCTTCGGCGCTCGTGATGGCCTCTTGACTGGCGGAGGTCTAAACATCTTGATAGTACCGGTGCGGACCGTATTGTCAGTGGCTTGTCGTTGGTGTGGTGTGGAGCCGTCAGCGGGCTCCTCTTGAAGTTCCTTAGCAATCGCCATAAACGCTCTACGGAGTTGGATGAGTCTCAACACTTCGCAAAAAATATGTTACGCTAACCCTCCAGCCATGTGCCATTCAAAGCCCCGACGGGCGCGAGACTCATTCCAGTACTGAAGCAAAACCTATACGAGGTTTAGCCATGCTAAGGCAGGGAACGAGGCAGCTTACATTTCGTATCGAGTTGGTAAGAGTGAGCTTGGGAGTGTGGAACTGGTATACGTTGTCATACACCTCCCAACCTCGATCACCCCAAGGGTCCTTATCGCCCGGGAATGCTGATTGGGACGGTGCTGCAGAGTTCGGAGCATCGACGAGCCGTCGACAATGGGCCTTCAACGTCGAGATTCGATATTTTAAGTCAACAGCCTTGTCGTCGTTCTTTTAACCTCTCATTAGTAACATGATTTGGGATGCCGAGAATCACTGCTCACTATATTGGCAGCGGTTATAGCATCCAGCTCCTGTTTCAACTGCGTGATTCGTGCAGTAACCATCTCCACTTGAACGCTCAAAGGGCCTGATCGAAGGAACAATCAGCAATGGCAGGGGAAGAAGAGTTTAAGTACGAACTTGGTTCGTGCTTGAGGAGACACCGGTGGGTTGGCTCATCACCGAACTTGCTCAGCTCCATGAAAGCTACTGGGCCGCCAGGCGAAGCAACTTGCTCCACCCTCTTGAAGAAGGCAAAGGTAGGGCAGTTAAGAATTTCCCCCACAAAATATCGTGGATCGTCTCCTTCAACTGGTTTCCAATCGACCTCCACAAAGTCGTCCAAATCGAAAGTAGGATCTTCAGTCGACGCAAGAAAAGGAATCCTCGCATACGGCGACTCGTACGCATTTGCATGCGCTAAGATCTCTACGGGCGTTTCGGAAAATATGGCGAGAATACAGCGAAGATCAAGGCCGTCCATGGCAACTTCGGCAGTATACATAGGTTTGGAGCGTATGGATCTCATTTGCTCGCGCTTGGAGTCATAAATCTGGACCTCTTGATCTCGTTGGTGGAAATCAGCAGCGAATGAATTGATGACACCCTTCACGCCCACCACCGGAATGTCTCCTTTTGCGATGTTCTCCAAGGAGTCCTGCTTGTATGAGTGGCTGAGAGCGAGATTCTTGATCTGGATTCGATATTTAAGAGTTGCAAGATGGCGACCAAATTTCTCAGAAAGAGGGCGGCTTGAGGGCCACATTCTTCCCTGTCGGATAGGAAGGGCAAGAGCATCGTTGAATAGCTGCTTCCAGTTCCAGAAATGTGTGAATGTCTTCGGAGTGAGGTGAATAGAATTCATACGCTTGCTAGGCGCTGATTGCTCGGTCGCGGTCGTCAGGGACCATGACATGTGGATGAAATCGGAGCGGAAATCCTTAAACGAGTCCTGCGAGAAGGATGAGTTCCGGAATTTCGTGACGGACTGTATAATTACCCAATCTGGACTCTGCTCGTGATGCGCAGTCAAAGCGACCTGATAATGAGGTTTGAATGCAAATATTCGGCATTGACGATGGAAAGGAGATGCACTGGGTGGGCATTGTTTGCAATCTTGACGGCAGGAACGCTCAAAAGAAAAGCCCACGCCAACCCGAACACCACCGTCGAGCTTGGCAAGGACTTTCTGGAAGGTACGAGTCGAAGGGGTGGCAGAATCAGTGTCAGACGCGTCATCTCCGGTGAGAGACGAAGTATGGACGGTTTCGAAATGTTTCAAGCTGGACGAGGGCGTCAGTCACGATTCTGAAACAAGGATCTTACCCTACTTCGGAATGACAATAAGTGTTCGAGTACTGTTGATCTGAATGAGCTCGTTATCCGGGTTATCATAGCCGATGTGTAGTTGGACATTCCGAATGAAACATAGCGCAAAACCGGCACCATGTCCATGAGTGACCCAAGGATCTCTTGAGCCTGCCACAATCCAATCAGCTCCAGTCAATATCATAGGCTAAAGAGGCACCAAACCTTTCGTATGCAAATGGAGGCCTCCTTTGAACCTGGCCACCACTCTCCAATGAAATACTAGCCTCATTTTGTCCCAAAACCCGACTGGAGGTGATGGGTCGCGCGGCATCGTCGTCAGCGTTTCGATGACCTTCACTGCATCTTGCAAGGCAGGCATGAACGAAACGCCCCAACAAATGTCTGTGATTTCGGTAGTTGTGAATTCCATGACCGGGTCCGCATAGGTCTTTACAGGCATCGCGGTTTTCGGTATTGATAGCGAAAATGCTTGAGTCCCGTGAGCATCCTGATTAGGAGGGGAAACGAGGCAATCGATCCAATGGACAGAGGATTCTGGTCCGACTTCTTCGCCAATGACAAGATCGGTCTTGAATCTAACAGCCGTGCCGCCAGCGGGATGTGAGGGGACATTGAGGAGCGGTAGCGGAACGTCACGGAGACGAACACTAGCGCTGCTGAGGGAAATTTCCAGATGCAATGGGATGAGCAAAGTAAATTTTGTACCTCTGGGAAGACCCTTCCCTCGTTTATGCATGAAGTCGGCACATCCGATATCATCAAACTCTGGTCTCTGAGCGATGATGCTGACTCCCTCCATGCTCAGGCGGAGGATAGGTGGTTGAAGCGGTGGTGTGTATATACGAAGTTCAAAGTCTTTCTGTTCTTGGCTCCGATCTGGAGCTTTGAACTTGCGTAATATCGCCTTTTGCAGGGCATATTGGCGATCTCTTGCACCTTTAAGCTGGTTGATCCACATGCTGGAGAAGAGGGCCCGGAGCCGTGCTCTAGCCGCATCAACCCCAATAGTATGCTCCGAAGTAAAGTTCCATTCTCGAATCCCTCGTGTCTGGTTTTCTGACGGTTCTACCAATGCAGCCTTCGCCTCGAAGGCATCCTCTTGTTCAAGTCGGACCCGTTGCGCGAGTAAGCCTTGGCGGAAGGCAAGACCAAGTTTCGCCTCAATGGGGGTGTCGGTGGCTTCAAAAATGAAAGTGTCTATGGAGACCTCGATGTTTGGCACCTCCTTGGCCTCTTCGGGAGGGGGGATTGGCATTTGGCTGAATATGCCCGAAGTGGTGATGGCATGGAGCTGCTTGACCGCCTTGACCGCCACCGTTATAGAAGTAACAAGATCAGCGAGCACGAACGAATGAGGAATTCGAATCCGTGCAGCATCCCCCACGCAGTGTATATGTGGCCTCCCAGTCTCGGAATTCTTCGACACACTGATGGTCCAACTGGGCATATTCCCCAATTCCTCCCACCTGCCTTCTTCTAGGAAGAGCATCGAGGGGACAAAACCGGAGAGGCGCTGCCATTGGACTTGAAACCCTGTAGGCGCTCTGTAGGATGCCGACAATGTCCCCCACTTGAACGTGATCGACTGATCGAGGGGAAGCATTGCCACAATTTGGATGGACCCAACATTCAGACTTGCGTGTACTTCGAACGGCGGTGGTAGAGGTGGTGATGATGTAACTTCCACTACGACATCCTTTCCTTTCTTGAGCTTATCCCTCAATCGAGTATTGAGCACCCAATTGACGGTCTCGACTGCCAGAAGGACACAATAAATGTCGGAGAGCTCGATCCGGGAATGAATCCAGTTGATGTCGCTGGTGATGTTAATTTGGTCCTGCAGCTGGTCTCTTTTTCCAACAGTGGATTTGAGGACATCACGAACAAAAGCGATCGTCGTTCGAATCTTCGGGGCGTAGAGGGGCAAAGCCGCTTGATTGACCTCCCGATGAGACTTTTCGACACCGAATTCCGTCCCAATTATTCGTCTTATCGTGGAATGGGCAAGGTTAACCTCCATTAGCGCGCTCTTGACTCTAGGATCTTTACTCTCTGCCGCCTTGGATAGAGCTTCGACGAGGACGTCCGCATTGAGACCTAGTTGGGCTCGTCTGTTATTCTGAGCGGTACGCCACCTAGTCCGGTGGCTATGCGTATCCCATATCATGCTGCTATACCGCACCCACACGCCAGTATTGAGGAGGACCCCCCGATGGACGCCTAAAAAGCAATCGGGATTGAGGTCTTTGTACGCCGCCGAGACATTGATCCGATATACCGCGGCATGTACGACTATTCCACTTGGAAAGGCATCGATTGGGGATCGATGCACGGTTGGCAAGGACGGAGGCTGTATGTGGCGTCGCGAATGTTTTGCCTTCACAAGGACGTTGACGAAATGGGAGATTACTTCAAGCGAAGTGATTGTACATAGCTCAGCATCGAGCGTATCGGCAACCAGATTGATATCCATCAGGTGAGAAGTCGGGTCGAGACAGAGGCGATTGTCAAGGTCGAATTGACCAGTTAGACTACCATTGGCGTGTAGTTCCAGTCCATCCATTGCGAGGAACGGGTCGTCATAATGCGCATCTCTACCATGACTCGGTGCTCCAAGTCTTGCATACGGCAAAGATCTCGGGGGTGCGTCTGCCCTCCCTTTCCCTTTCCTATCGGCGTGATCTCCCTTTGCCAGAGCCCGACAAGTTCGCAGACATGGGGCATGAGCGGCCGCGGTGAGCTTGAATGACATTACTTGCAGTGGCAATAGCTCGTGTCGCTGGATCTTGAGCTCTTCTTTGCTCGATTGCTTAGGGGGAGGCTTCATTTGATAGAAATCTGTTTGAAGGTGGAAGTCGACCTTTTCCGTGTGGAAGTCGATCCCAACATCCTGTGCGAATGTACGATCATCGCAGAGAGTTCGGCAATGAACCTCTCCTAGTTCCGCATCGAAGATGATTCGTGGTATGTTTCGTAATGGATTTTTGCTCTCGCTGGGTGGAGCTTGGGTCGATTTCGGTTTCGGAGAGCGTCCAAGTCGTCGGCGGAGGATGTCTAAAGTCTCTGTGGCTTCAAAGTTCTGAAGAGTGGCTTCACAGGCAACAAATCCCGTCGCAGGCTCAAGTCCGTTAGGGGTATAAGTCGTAAGGGGTGACGGTATCTCGTGAAGGAGGAGTTTCATATCAAGTGCCTGGCTCCGAATGATGCGCACGAAACCAGCATCAGTTGAAGGGTCCTCGTGTCGATTGACGGTGATATCGTCGAAGCGTAGCCAGGCGGCTTGGGTGTCGCTTGGTCGATGTTCCCCGCGCCCAAGCCATTTTCGATGTAAAGGGTGCGTTATTGGGTCACTACATCGCACACCCATATGAAATCCAAGCATTTGCCCACGATATCGGATGGGTGCGCGGTTATGCCTTGAGGTGTATTCCAAAACGATGCGGGGGATGTTGACTTCTGCTCGGCCGAACTTAGTCCTGAGGTCCTATATCAAGATGTAAATAGAGAGCTCCGTGAAGCTCTTGCGTACTCACCTGAACAGGGGCTACTGGCCTGACCACTGGTGTAGTATCGAATAGGGAGGAGATGCTAAGTGTGGGTCGTCGCTGTGAGACGTCAGCAAGTTGCTGACTAATATGTGTCATTTACCTACTGAAGATAAGAGAGGCGGTGGTATGGGGCTCGAGGGCGGGGAAGGGAGCGGACTAGACATCGACTGGGGCGGTGGTGGCGGTCTCAGGGCCTTGATTTCGTCCATCAACTTAAGAAGGACGTCCACAAATATTGTCACATCTGAGAAGGACAAACCAACTTGACCACTATGTTCCGTGATACCTCCCGCCTCTGGATCGAATTGACAGGACGCAAAGAGTCGAGTCTCACCAGGAATATGCAACACTGCGTCATCGGGCGCGTCGAGATCGATATCAGCGAATGTGAAAGTGCTTGGAGTGCAATTGTCGTCAGAACCCATCTTCGCAAGCTTGGAATGGGGTCGGGATATGGTGAGCTTTTCCAAGATAATGAAACCGGTGCCAGTGCCTTTCGTTCCTTTCCATGTTGCCTCCCAAGTTCGCACCACACTTCCAACCATACGCTCCCTCCAAGACCTGTTCGACAATGCCAACCGCTTGGCGCCTCTTAGTTTGACCCTCTCCTCTTCCGTCATCTTCAGCTCCGGAACAACCTCGAGTTGCAGGGCTATGCCAAAGGATGCGCGTCCGAGATTTATGCTGGCGCCGTCGAGCTCGGAAAATACGACTTTTAATGATGTGAAATTGATTGATATTGTTGACACAAGAGAAGGAGCGACTTTAATGAGGAATGCGAATGCGGTTTGCGCGGTGTATCTCAGCCATCGGCGACCAAACGCGTCAATAGCCCGTACCCAATCGTCCGGGAAGATGCTAAAAAGCCACTCAACGACCGGAGATACGTCGGAAGGTTTGTCATTTATCGCTGGCTGAGTGGTCGTATGTCGAAACCGCGAACGAACGGCTTGCCACGGTGTGACTCTGCGCTTGGGACGAGGTGATTCAGCGAAGGCATGGAGGACAGTCAACCGTACGCCTTCGAACCGCAATTCGATACGGCGGTTTGCCTTGCGACGGAGCAAATGGAAGGTAAATCCAAGACGGTCAATTTCGAGCTGGAAGGTGGGTCGCACGACACGCAGCCCGCGTATCGAGCGGAAGCTAACTGCGGCTGCAGAGACACCAGAGAACCTGCTGATTAGATAGGGACCAAGGAGAAGACGGCCAGAGAGGAGGACGGCGACGACGAGGGCGAACGGGACGTTGAACTGGGATATTGCGACAGTGACTACGGCAATTAATATAGATACAAGAATCATCGGTTGTTGTAGAGGCATCCTTAAGCGGTCAGCGCCGCCTCGGCACAATGTGGTTGTAGACAACTTTAGGGTGACCAAAAAAGGGGAGCGTGAAACGACCCTGAAGGACAACACAATCGGACACAAGACAAGAGGAACCAGATTTGCGAGAGATTATGAACATAGAATAGAATACCAATTATTGCGCAAAGCAGTTGCACCCACCGCAAGGAAGATGGCAGGCGCCCAGCCGGGAGGGCGAGGGCGGTTATCCAATCTTCGATACCCAGCACGGCACAGGTATAATGCTTGGAGGAGTCCCTGATGTATGGTTAGGACCCCTACCCGGGTTCAGGCCAGGCGGGCTCACCTTTATGGCAAGGGGTCTCTCCCTTGCGTCGCGCTTCTTGCAGCATCCTAAAGTTTCGCTTTTGCAGTGACAGGAGCCTCATCTGTCTCTTCCCACCAAATTACACTAACTGTAATATCATCCCTGAATCTCCTAGCATGTGGGGCAGGGATGCTCAATGTCTGCCTTAAAGACAACTGATCTCCGCCTCCAAAAGCATTACGTATGAGATGTGCACCAATGTTGTCATCAATAAATGCCCAGTGTCCCTGCTTGCGTGATTCGAGGGCTTGCGCAATTGGCCGACGTTGAAATTCCTCTTGCGGGGTTGCTTCGTAGACTAAGTAACTACTATCAGGACCGTTGGGAGAAGTGGATTTGAGATTGGTGGTAGTGGGGGGTTCAGGAATCGTTTGGGGAAGTGAAGTCCGTGCAACGGCTTTTGTACGCAGCCCGGAGAGGTAGGTACCTGCCAGAACAACAGCTTCCGCGTTCGTGATCTCGTCCCAAAATCCATCAGTAGCCATAATGATGAATCGCAGGGTCGGTCCAGAGGGGGAGCCTTGTTTTTTTGGGGGAGGAAGCGAGAACTTTCGATACTCGACTTCGGGGCGTGCAGTGACGTACGGGGGTGTTAGATAGTTGGAGGCCATCGCACGGGCTTTGATACCGTCCGGCATAATGGACGGGAGAAAGCTCTGAAGGGCATTCGCAGGCCATTTATACTTGATATCACCGAATGCACGAGTGGGTTGTAGATTGCCAAGTATTCTGCCCCGATGAACCACTGTGCTCTCTTCTCCCGGGTGCTCCTGCTTGAGTCTCTGCACCTCTTTCTCAACATCTCCTGTCTGGTCTTCAGAGAGAGGATCGGCAACCCAAGCACCAGCCTTGTCATCCCAGTAGCCGGCAACCGCGCGGCAGTCCCCTGTACACGCGACGTACAGCTCTTGAGTTGCCCTGCAAAAGCTATGAACAACAAGAGCAGGGAGGACGAAGATTTGCTTACGTATCAAGAAGGGTCATGAGCCCACATGCACCACTATAAGCAGGTAGTACATATTGCCTCCGCAAATTATTCAAAATCGTGGGGAACTGGCCGTCCTGAGGTTTGTCCTGTTTCGCGGTCGCGGCGAGCATGACCTTTTCTGCCATGAAGGGCATCTGACATATTCCATCATCAAGTACGACGAAGGCCTCTTGCAAGGACTTCTTTGCCGTCTCGGGAGTGAGTTGGAACGAGGCTGGCAACGATTCGCCTTCCAAACTAAACGCCTCCGGCTGGTTATGCAATAAGTACTTCCAGAACGATTCTAAATCTCTCTTGTAGCTTGATGCCATGTACGCTGCAACGGTGCCGATAAAATGCTCCTTGAGAAACCGCGAGGTCCAAGGCCCGCTGTGTCCATCTGCAATGGCAAAATACAAGAGGCGCCCCTTTTCTGCATCCGCATACGGATACGACCTGGCCTGGGGTTCCATGTCTTCAATAACCTCATTGGCTGCAACTTGCGCGAATTCGAAATGCCACACCACCTGTCCAGCACGGCTTTTTGTGGATTCAGGAGATACAAGGGGTTTGAACTGGTGCGATTTTTGGTTTTCGCGCAGTTTATTGTCGACGTCGGTGGGCGAGAGGAGCGGAAAGGTCGTGGGAATGGAGATACGCCTGCCGTCAGAGGAACGACCAGGGATCTTGACTGTAAACTCTCCGTTTGCTAATCGTGGAGGATAGGAGTACCGATATGCGCCATATGCACTACCACCAGCTACTGTCGTGTAAACGAGCGGGCGGAGGAAGCGTTTAGGAGGCATAATTTTATTTGTAGTTCATGGAGGGTGACTCTCAAAATGTAGAATGAGTGAAAGCGTCTTGGAGTTAAACAGTACGGATACATTGTGTTAATCAACGAGAGTACGACGGTAGGGGCTCAGTGTGTTGGTCGCTCGCAGGCTCAAATGAGGAGGGGCAATGGGGAAGATGAGGAGAATATACTTGAAGGGGTCAATCCGTGTGTTTGGAAGGGGTGTATTTCACCTGCCCCGAATATTGTTGAGAAGGTAAAAACCAATCCGCCTCCATGAGTACAAGCGCCCTCAAGGTAAGGAGGAGGAGACCACAACAAGAGAGAAAAATGCATAGATCAGTAGATAGAGGGATGGATCGGACGCGTGCCTATCATACACGCTGCACTCTGATGTTGTAGTCGCGCTTGAAATTTAGGAATTCTGTTTCTTTAGCCTTATATTGTTGTATCAAAGATTCAACGACTTTTTTGATCTGTTCGTGCTGTAAGATAAAGCAGGAACCAGAAAGCAAGCGACTCACGCCTTCAAGGTTTGTTTTGAGATTAGGGGCTACATCCTCAACTGTTTGCTCCACCAATACACCTCCTATCAATCTAAAACACCTCCTTTTGGGACCCTTGGGTAGTATTTCGTCCAAAGTCTTGATCACTAGACTGGAATAGAAATTGCTCAAACGCAGGCGACACAAGAGGAAACCAATACCTACTCATGTTCCTCCGCTTCTGACTCTAGTTCTCCGATCTTCTGTGCTATGGCCTGGATCTCGCTCTGCATCCGGTTGTAGGTCTGCTGAAGTTCTATGACATCCAGGAAAGGTTCAGAGAGGGAGTTAAATAAAACCAGGTATTTCTCGAACCTTCTTGAGATATCTCTTTTGACTTTGCGACTGTCTTCTGTTTTCCAGACATTTTGGCTGAGGGGAGAGAAACCCACGGCTTCTGATTGGTCAAAATCTTGGACTCTACGACAATGCTGAGCGTCCGCACAATCGCCTGGACGGCGTCAAGAGTGGCGTCCCGGCCATCAGCCTTTGCACCAACCATACCGGCTACCGCCCTACGCACCGCTGTCGTTCTCCGCAACCCCCGCAACTTTTCGTCATCTCCTCCTCGGTCCCGTGCCGTCCCGCACGAACCCGCGCCAGAAAAGGCCGCTCCTTCAATGGAACCACACCACGTTAAATCACCTGGAATAGAGTCTGCTCTCGTCGGGCCTGCAGCCAGCTCTCACCACGCGGTCGATCCATACAAGGACGGTGCTTCGGCTCTTGACAAGGCTATGAACCTTTTCCTCCTTACTGAGCTATTTCGAGGTAAACACATGGCGGAATATTGCCCCAAGAGTCGCTAACTGTCCATCCGAAGGCATGTGGATTGTGCTTGAGCAATTCTTTCGTCCTCCGTACACCATCATGTACGTCGCTGCGAGTCCTCAGAAACCTTTGAAATCCGCCCTTATTGCTGGAAGATAGGTATCCTTTTGAGAAAGGCCCGCTGTCACCTCGTTTCCGAGGCGAGCATGCTCTTCGACGATACCCCAATGGCGAAGAGCGCTGTATCGGTAACTGATATCTCCCCCCTCTGTTCCTCATTTTTCTCATTATTAACTTGCTCTTTCTGTAACGCTTTCAGCCTGCAAACTTTGCGAGGCAATTTGTCCGGCTCAAGCGATCACTATTGAGAGTGAAGCACGGGCGGATGGGTCACGACGGACCACTAAGTACGGTGCGTTCCAACAGTGAGTCTTCTGTAAACCCACCTCTGACATACCCTCAGATATCGACATGACGAAGGTATTCTGACGTCGTTCTGTGATGCAACCTCTCTGACCTTTGTTTTATTCAGTGCATTTACTGTGGTCTTTGCCAAGAGGCCTGCCCTGTCGATGCCATCGTTGAGAGTGCGTTCATCTTCCTATTCCAGCCATTCCTGTGAATTTACATACCAATGGCTCTAGCCCAAAATCAAGAATTCTCGACAGAAACTCGCGAAGAGCTGTTGTACAATAAAGAGAAGCTATTAGCGAACGGGGATAGGGCCGAGGCGGAGATTGCCGCCAACTTGCATTGTAGGTAGTCATTTTACTTGGGAGCTACCTCGGTATTGACCACATACACAGCGGACCACGTCTACCGATGACACGCTCGCATACCATTGCTTTTACTTTTTGACAATGGAATTGGTAGCTGGTGCTGCACGCGTTGGAATGGAAACCTTCAATTATTTGAACTTATCGATAATCACTCTTCTCTTTCTTAAGTGGCTGATCACGTAGGCTGCCAGCTCGTCGGTTCAAAGTGATTTGAGCAACAAAATGGGGGGCCACGGAAAAGAAAGGTAAATTGAAAGAGACACATATGCCGCACAGTGAGTAAGAAGACAAGCACAAAGGACACACAGTGGGCTGTACGGGTCAGGGCTGATAGAGGAGAGGTGGTATAATAGAGAGCATTGCTCTCTAGGGCTACTAGACTCGCGACTGTAATGCCTGATGATTTCCTGGATGCATACGAGACGAGAGTGCTGCGCTAAATGGTCGCCACAATCCTTACTTCTGAACGTTATCCCTAAATACCCAGTCAGTAAGCCGTGAGCCGAAAACAGAAACGAAACGTACTTGAAGTCGCCAATGACGTTGCCTGGGGGGTCGTATTCGCTGTATTTGTTAAAAGGGGGAATCCAAGAGAGGACGGAATCGGGGAACGAAAGGGCAAAACTCGTCAGCACAACATCAACGAAAGGCGAATGCTTCACAAACCAAACACCAAAGAAGGACGTTCCAAAACTAGCATCAAAGATCGTGCCAGGTTCGCACGAAACGGTAGCACATCCCAGCTTGGTGGTTCCCTTCCAGACAACCTGGGTGAAGTGCGAAGGCTAATAGGGGAATGAGAAATCCAGAGTTCTGACAGTACGTTATTATAACGAACCACGGGGTTGCCTGCGTCGTATTCACCTGTCAAGAAATACGCAGTCAGAGGGCATTCGCTAATTTTTTTTACACGAGGGGAGTCGACCAAAGAATACCCACCAACTTCGTCCGTCCACATCTTGACGGACTTCGCAGGCGGCAAGTCGCCCGTTGCCGCAGCCAAATTCTCTCCAAATTGACCAAGCTTCCCTCCACTGTGCTCGAATTTACAGTTACTTCCCCATTGCTGCGCAGCGGCGGCGAGCTGCTCGTCCCAGACCAAGTCAGCGGCGCCATGCTGCCGCCTCGCGGCGTTGTGCTCGTCCAACCATTGCTGAGCTTCGGTGCTAAGACCCGTGTTTCCACTTCCGACGTTGGTGTTTCCGTTTGCGGGGGCATCGTTGTTTCCTCCACCTTCGGTGTTATTGTTGTTATTCTCGGTGGTGGGTTCCGGAGCGGGGGAGGACACGGGCTCGGGTGTGTCCGGGGCCGGGGTCGGGGTAGTCTCAGGGGCGGGGGTTGGGGTAGTCTCAGGCTCAGGTTGCTGAGGGTCGGGGGTTGGGGTCGTTTCGTTGGGGGCGGAGGCGGAGGCGGGGAAGGAAGGGGTGCTGCCGGTCTTACAGTGCTTGCCGGCGCGACGGAGACGCTTTGAATCGCGCTTCTTGGAGACCAGGCCCATGGCGCGTTTGGATACCTGGCTCATATCCATGCCGTGGGAGTGAGAGCGTTTGAGGACATCTTTCACACCTGCAGCGCGATCGAACGCATTGGGAAGGGCCTGGACTCCAAGGGTACAGGCAAGGGAGACGAGTGCAGCGAGGGCTTTGAGTTGCATTTTCGTACTGGCGCTGACGGGGCCGGAATATCAGAGCTGGGAGCTGGGAGCCGGGAGCGACGACGGCGAAGGGAACGAATGTGAGCGAGAAATGAGTGTGAGTTTGAGTATAACGAGGGGACTCTCTTGTAAGTCCGCCCGATGCACCGACAAGTGGTGGTCGTGGTAGTGGGGGTGGCCAAGGTTTTTGTAGGCGCTAGTCGTTGTTCGTCCTGTCCGTTCTGTCCGTTGCCGCCGTCCGTTGCCTAGCCACCCACTCCGCAGCTACGAAGAAAGAAGCCAGCGAAAGCCAAGAACCCACGGATGCCACAAAGCCAGGGAGCCAGGGAGCATCATGTGCTCACATCACTCACACCACTTTTGCACTGTTTGAAAGCACGTTGGTTCTTGTTTCTTTTTTCCTACTATGCGCAGTAGTGCATACCATACATAATAAACGGGCAATCTCGGGCACACCTCCGCGCGTCGGTCCCTGGTGAAACCCTCATCCTCATCCTTAACCCGCGAACCTCAGAGCTCTACCCGAAGCCTCGAAGCTGGCCGCGGTGATTCGAGTCCTGCACCTCCTTCATCCTCTCGCTTCCGTTTACTCGAGAGCCTGGACGTCAGCGATGGCCTATGTAGTTGCTGGTCTGAGTAGATAGCCTCGACGACGGGCAAGAGTGGCTCCATCTTTTCCTGCATGGAGGCCCCGAAACCAATTTGCTCATTCTTCAAGAGAAATAGCCTAGGAGAGATCAAATGCCTCGACCGCGTCCTTGAATGGCCATGACTGTGACCGTGGCCGCGGCGGGAGCGAGTGGGCGTTTTTGGAGAGCTAGGGCTTTGAACAAAAGATGCATCCTTCAGGCTTTCAGGTAGGCTGACAGTCGTGCGAGTGCGAGTACTAATCGAAGATGATGGCTGTTCAGGGGTGATGGGCCGACTGGGCGACTCGTGAACCCGCTTCACCTGCTTCACAAGCTTTTTGAGTGAGAATGGGAACGAGACTTTTCCTTTGTGCTTCCGTGGATCGTCGTCTGTCGATGGAATGCGAATGCCATTCTGTGCCATTTTGTGCTCACGGTGACGAGCGCGGGTCACGCGTGCAAGTCTGCTCGAAGGACTCACAGGAACTACAGGTACAGGAGGGTGCAATTTCGCTTCGTAGGCCCAGTCAATGCATTTAACCTGGCCACCGTAATTGGTGTATCCGCTTGGAACGAACGGGGGTGGTGGACGAGCTGGAGTCTATGCAC
>Ga0307515_10013092_pt1 | contig 15528 bp, 13 predicted proteins | sample 17_EM_MG_FD_194513 | JGI IMG/M metagenome (GOLD analysis project Ga0307515, IMG submission 194513) | Populus trichocarpa ectomycorrhiza microbial communities from riparian zone in the Pacific Northwest, United States - 17_EM | ecosystem: Host-associated > Plants > Roots > Unclassified | place... | reverse complement strand
ATAGTCCAGGGTCTACTTCTACAAATCAAGATCATCAGCACTCGAGCCTGCCATAGAAGGGAGATGACACTCACCGGAGGGGAGCGGAAGCTCTAGTGTGTAGAACTTGAACCATTCCATCTGCTTCACAGAAGGTTCCATGCACTTGAAAAGGGACCCCTTCTGGATGACGAACACAAATCAGTGTTGGCCTGACCCTTTTCCGAGAGGTACATAGAGCCGTTGGAGGGTTGTATCCCGGATCCATCACAATGCAGAGAACCTCAGCCTTTCTTCAGCAACCCCTTCCGGACAACTCTAAAATACCAATTTCCCAATGATGGCTCAATGCGCTAAGATGTGACCCCCGAGAGCATGGGACACATAGCTTATCAAAAGATCATTGGGAAATTGGTACTTTGTAGTTGTCCGGAAGGGTTTGCTGAAGAAAGAGGCTGAGATTCTCTGCATTTGTGATGGATCTGCTCTGTTTCTTGGAAAAGGGTCAAGCCAACACTGGTTTGTGTTTGTCATTCGCAAGGGGTCCCCTTTCAAATGCATGGAACCTTCCGTGAAGCAGATGGAACGGTTGTGTCCGCTCCCCTCCTATGGCAGGCTCGAGTGTTGATGATCTTGATTTGCAGAAGTAGACCCTGAACTGTTTGTCGGCGCGTTGGAAATGAACCAGGGCGCGCGATGGCGAAGCGGGCGAAATGGATCGGGGCGATAACGAAAACGAGGAGATGTCAGCGGACACAATTGAACTTTATATGTGAATACCCAGGGTTGATGAGAAGGAGGGGTCACGCTGCACGGGCTGTTGACCATGCTGTTGGCACTAGGGCGGGGTGGAAATTAGGTTTGTATGTCAGTTTTTAACTCCGGGGGCTGGAAGGCTCTTTGTATAACTGTTCAAACTAATAGTACCAAAATGGTCCGTATTTTGAACTTTACATAGCAAGATATTTTTTGGGTCAATTCTATCAACGCTTTTTAATTGAGTTGGAGTCTTCTGTGGAAGGTGGTTTGAGTTTCTGTCACCAACCTCTACCGCGCTTCAGGGATTTAACTATGGCTCCGACACGTCAAACGCGTTTAGCCCAGCTGAGGAGTCTATTGGACGCGCTTCCAAGCAACATCTTCAATCAACCTCAGCACTTTCGGGTCGACCCAGGGGAGATGAACGACGATGGCTACACTGTTGCCGTCAACCAAGACTCAGGGGTTCCTCGTCCAATGTTGGCAGAGGGAGAAGGGGCCGTTGGACTAGCGCAGCGAGTGAGCGGGCGAAAGAATCTTTCGCCCCTCGCTTGTTGCGCCTTATATACGTGACGAAAGCAGATGGCCATCTAGACAATAGGGATAGCGACAACAGTCATACGAATAATAATTACTCACAGAGCCGAAGGCCCGAGTACTATGACCGCGGGGAATACACCACCATCTTCTGCTGCCGTACCTGCATCAACGCCGACTCCCATTGCTTACAAATTGGTGGAGAAATAACTTTCATCCTTACAAGTCGTCACGCCTATTCATACCCGCACCCAAGACCCGGATGAACAAATAAGTAGGCTCAAACGCCCACTTTCTACTTCTTTTCACTCTCATCCCCGTCCCATAGAATAAATATCGGTATTGCCACTTATCGTCGGACCAAAATCTCCAAGGCTTTCGATCGATTTGAGAAAGACCAAGCTATTCGCCAAAACCAGTGTGCGGAAGCGATTGGAATTCACCTTGGGGGACTGTTCGTGCCGTTGTAGGTAATTTAAAATCCCCAGCGGCCATAGCTCGCTGTTACAAGGAATATCGTTTGCTCGTGTACCTCATATGTCTACTTTGGACTTTGCCAGCTTTCCTCTCTCACCCCAATATCATCCTCAAGACGTCAAATAGGACTAGACTATGAGCTTATTCTCTGTTCTTACTGCAGATACGGATTGCATACAACATACAGTATGTCAAACTTGCAAATGTCAAGTAATCGTCACAGTCCCAAGCAAAGGCAGGAAACAAACCCTTGCCACCGTTCACCCCATGATGGCCTCCAAAGCAAGGTCGAGAGGGTCGTAGCTTTCCGCTGGTATGGGCACTTGAACCGCCTCGTTGACACGATCTTTGGCGAAATATTTCTCGGGCGAAACACAAGAGTTGAGAGCACGTCTCATCGACTCGGTAATAAATGTCAATCCTACTTGGTAGGCAGCTGAGGAACCACAGAATCAGAGACTCGATGGTCAAAACGGAGGTTCACTCAACGACATACCGTTCATCCACCCAAATCCTTCACGTGGTATCATCTTAAAGTCAACGCCTTGATTTCCGTACTCGGCGTCCACCATGTGAGAGAGCTTTACAGCGTCGAACTGTCGAAAGTTTTTCAGACCTGAAATTCATTACAGTGGAGCAACACTAACCTTCTCAGGGACGACACCGTTGAAGTCGACGAATGCAGTGGTCATCATATATAGCCATCGGTACGCCAATCGTTGAGCGTCTTCAAGACGTCCATAGCGCTCAAGTCCGACCCAAGCCATAATCTGATGTGGCGGCCAAGCATAGCTATACAACCTATCAGAAACGCAGCTCCCGATAGTATCCATGTGACTCACGGGAAATCCCATTGCCGATTCGGACGATCCAACGAGATGCGGCCGCGAGACTCTTCAGTCCCACTAACGAGTCCGCCAATCACCTCAAACTTTTTCACACCCTCGCTCATGACATCATACGCTTGCTGTTCGCTCGCACAGCCGGCCCAGAGCGCCCAGAATGACGTAACGGACTCGTAGGGCATTTGGACATTGGCGACGGTGTCCCAATCGAAGTAGAGCTTCTTGCCCTCGTTCCAGAGGTACTTGTTGATCCGTCCCTCGCGCCAGTCTTTCCGAGCGAGCCACTCGTCTACTGTCTGTACGCGGCTGAGGCTGCGCTCGACGCCCGGCAGGTCGCCAAACACGCTCTCTGCGGCGGGTGGGAAGGGCGACAGCGCAAAGTCTTCTTCGAGGGACAGCTCCCCACCGAGCGTCTGGATCGCAGTTGCAATATCCACTTCGTACTTGTACAGCAAGGCGTTCAAGTCGATCGTCGCGAGGTGGGCACACTTTTTCTCGAAACGATAGGTGGTGTCGTGCCCACTCTCACGTACAGCGCGATCGTGCACGAAGTACTCGTCTAGCTCGGGTTCTTTAATCGTACCGTCGTTGTACCCTTGCGTGAACTCCAGGATTGAGATACCGTTCTTATGTGCATATGGCTCCAGGATGTGGATGAAGTGAGAAGCTTCGGTTTCAGGAGGAATACCTAGGCCGTCAGGATGGTAGCGAGAGAGGCCCGTGATTGGGTCGAGACGAGGAGGGACCATCCAGACCGTATGGTACTCCTTGACGGCCGCGCAAATAGCCCGACGCAACCAATCGTTGGCAGAAGCAAGGGATTCGGGAGTGTCCTTGGGGAGTTGATTATAGATTTGGAGAGTCATGTCAGTGAGGAAAGGTGGTTGAGTACGGCAGAGATACTGGTGAAGAATAGATGAGCATGGTTCAACGATAAAGCGTATAATGACTCACATAGCTTCGAGAACCATTTAAGATCTGTGGGGATATGTAAATCCCAAATAATGACGCAATGTAGAGGGTTAAGTCACCTTCTTGTAATGCTTGATCTGGAAGACGAAATGCTCAACCATCCCTTTCGCCATATCTATATGGCCGTCTACAAGCAGGCCCAGAGAAATAAAATACGAATCCCAGTTGTACAACTATTGGCTGTACGTCAGGAGAGCCTAATGGCCATAATAAAGCACTCACTTCGTTGAATCTGGCCCCAGGAACAATGAAGGGAATGCCACGCATTGTCTTTCCACCGGCGCCATCGTCGATCTCCTCCATCGCAAGGGCCAACAACCCAGGCTTGTCATTCAGCGACTTGACAAATGCGGGGTCATCGACTCCGTGTTCAGGCAGCTTGACTACCTCCAATTTCAAGTGCTTTCTGTCATCTGCGACCTTCTTGTAGTACTGGAACATCCTCTCCTCCGTGCCTGGGACGTAAATGCGCGGGCGGAGATGCCCCGTACGGTTCTTTGGATCTGCACATATAATCTCGAGTCCATCACCATCGATTCGACGCGTTAGAGAACGCCAAAACGAGGTCGCGATCATGCGCGAGAGCCGGTCTACAGGAGGCTCGGAGAGGCGTTCTTCGTCGAGGATGATGCGGGTACGTCCATGGTCTCTTGCTATGGCAAGTTCTTGAATAAGGTTCGACAACATATAGTTCCCCTAGAGAGTAGTGAGTGGGGTGGGCTGAAATTGAAAAGGAAGATCGTACTCGGACATCGAATGTTTTGACCCCATTGCTACTTGCCGTTCCAAGAGTGACTATTTTTGGTCCAGAGTCGGTGACGCTTATTTGAAAGTCGCCGTCCGTATCCTCTTGGTGGAGCACAATCCGAAGTGTCTCGTCTACGTCTACGATAAAGCGGCGAGGGTGTTGACTGGGGATATCTATACTCGAATAAGCATAAAATTCCGAGAGGGACTAAGACGGTGCCTCAAGCAAGATTCGTCTAGAGCAAATGCGGCGATATCTCGAGCGGACTGCTTTGCTCGCCTCAAATGAATAGCTATAAGTTCACCATGACGGCGGGTACGTACCATGAGACATTCTTCTCTTCTTCTTCTTATCCATTTCGACCATATGAGGCCGACCAACTGCGTCTGTTTGAGACTGCCAAAGCGTTATCGACGATCCTCCACTTTTCGCAGATTTACAAGGAGGGGTACATACGTGAGATCCGGTCCTTGTACGGTTGGTAGCTGTGTGGGTGGTATGGTGCCTTGAATAGTAATTATCCGGGTGGGACAGGGTCGTCGAAGGCGCCCCCGCTGCACGGAAGTGGATGGGACGTGTTCTGTTGTCCATATCTTAACGCCAGGATTAATGGTAGAGAAACAAAGTGTGGGGGGAGTGCTGGACTACGGCGATTGCGAGGATCGGCTACCACACCGACGAGAAAAAGACTGGATCGGGTAGTTTTCGGATATGGAATACTACACGAATCACAGGACTTGATCGTTCCGTAGCCCGTAGTCAGCCTCCGAGTAGGCGAATTCCAACTGCCATCTGTCTTTGTCCTTCGATCGACCCACCCTTGCACCCCTCGCGCCAAGTCGCCAGGAGTGTCTGCTAGATGAAACACACGTCTAGATATTTGATCCTAAACGAAAGTGGCTTGGACATGTCCTGGTAGTGTAATCGTTGTACAAGATCAGAGATGAGGTGAGATGTTTAATTTATGACCACTCGTTTCACTGCCATTGGGTGTAGCTCGCCACGAGCATCGTGGTTCAGTCCAATCTGTATAACAATGAAACAACCAGAAGCAGGTTAGAGAGGATTTGGAAGCGTAATCGTTCGAACAAGTCCTAATTCAGTTCAAGTTGAACAATACAACCGAATCAGCGCAATGGAATGGACAGCTACATACGCTGTGCCCCGAATCAAACTCTTGTGGTTATATACTGACATGCAGAAGAGGCTTGGAGGAGTTCTGGTCGCGGGATCGTTCGCACAAGATCAGACAATCCGAGCAAATTGGAAATTCACTGAGCAGCCTCGTATTTTCCATGCCCTCGAGATATGTACATAGATGATACCATAGTTTACATTGACCCGATATCTCTCGATTTGGGCGAGCAATCGTTCGCACAAGATTCAAGTTGGTGGGCAACAAGGGTTCCGTGAATATCGCGACGTTGGTGTCGCGACGTTGTCGCATCGCGCCTCTGACTCTCTTGATCAGCCCTGGATTCGTTCCGCTGCTCCTTTGCATTAATGAGAGAGATACGTTGCCCCTTCGACCACGCTAGTCCTGACGAGGACGACCATTAGCTCGGAAGGGGTTGTGGCTCCATCCGCTAATATTAATGAGCCTAGCCTGTCAGTTGGAGGAACCTGGTGAAGAAGAGCAATTATTCCTCGTGGAAAAGTCCTTAAGTGTGTTTTCATGCATTGTTCGTCTCCCTGAAACACTGTTGTTTTAAATAGGCGCACAATGCATTACACATGAGGTAGCGATTACGTGGAACCAACTGCAGAGTTTGTCCTCGCCACTCCATGTGGACGCCTCTGCACTGACTCATGCTTTAGACAAGCACCGAGGTCCTGTGTCACTGCGCAGACCATGCAACCATCCAGGTCCCCCTTTATGCAACCCGATCATATCGACTCCAGATATTAAAGGTGACCGATCATATCGGTTCGACAGCGACCATGGATACAAACGGTGACCAAGAGGGGTGAGTAATATCCGTTGGATCAGCCGAATGGTCATTCATCCGGTTAACGGACCCTACAATCCAAGTCGTCAACAGGCTATCTCCCGTGTCCTGGACTCGCCAGTCGGAACGCCGTCGAGAGAAAAGTAGGGTTAACCGGACTCCAGGAAACGGCGTACACAGATGGAACCGAGATGCACGAACCAAGTCTGGATCTGGGTGGGATGTTGATGAACAACAACAGCTCGATGCGGGAAGACAGACTGCAGACCGGCGTGATCGACTGCTGGTTCACATCGTATATAAGCAACACGATGGACTATCTTGTCCTGTGTTGTGTGTAGGAAGAGAGATGTGGGCCAACAGGGAGTGGACCCCCAGTCTCTGCCTATCTGCTCTAACTACTGAATCACTGGACTGATAATGGACGAGGAGTCGTCAACTCAACATCCTGTAGGTCAAGTAAAGGGATTTCGCTGCAGATCAGCATCTATGAAAGCATCTATAAGGCCTCACGACAGTGCAGTCGGAAAAGCTCGAACAGAGCATTATTCTCAAAGGGACTGTTTCGTCATGCACGGGGAATCAAAATAATTAAAAGGAGAATCAGGTGGAAGGAAAAGGGCAGCGTTCCAAGTGCAAACGGATCGAGTGTGGCGTACCTCTGAAGAAAAGAGGGTGGCTTGTTAGACGCTCGAGAGAAGGAGATAAGTTGTGAGAGGCTCTGATCCGCCAGCCGCTCAAAGATAACAAGTCGTTGATGGGGGCAAGATACAACCTTTGATGCAGTGTTTGCATGTTTGCCACTACCCTGGCCACATTCTTTATATGCGCGCCAAATAACGCCATAAACCCTCAATAACACACATGTAGACAGTTGAAAATATTCTAAATACGGGTGTGGAAATTCAACAAACGCTACTTTAGATATGGGGCACTTTCAGCGAGTCTACATCGATGGTCGAACAAGTCACCGAGCGTGGAGCAAATGAGGATGCTTATAAATGAAGGAAAACGTGAAATGGGTATACGCACATATAAGGTACATAATATATGTCAGTGATTAGGTTTATTCCTGCTGTAGCCCACGTCGCCATCTGCTGATTTTTCACGCCATAATCACGCGCGTGCCAGCCACCCAAAAAGGATACTTTATATTTTGCTCTGAATCGTATATCATGCAAGCGCCAAGTCACGAAAATCGCGTGACAAGCATGCTGGGACCAGTTTTGGCGATTTTGGGGCCAATCAAAGACGTAGGGGGTATGGATTTGGTGGTGTACGATGTCTATCGATGGTTCAGCAGGTGGGGTAGAACCACACGGTCCGAGTTGCGAACATCGCGATCGCGACGTTCGTGATATATATAATAGTCTGAGGATATGAATGCATACTAGACACCTTAACGCAATGGCTTAGTGTCGTCACGTGTCATGTATTATAGATCTTATACAAGGACCGAATATGAGCGGTGGCATTGTTTGTCCCACCATTCCTTGTTTCGGCCTCCCGCCTCATTACGTTCAAGATGTACGCCTTGTCGTCGACGTCAGGAGCAGCAACAGCATCCATTTCACCTGCAAGGCACATCCTCAGTCGTTCCACACTCCGAGTTACCCCCTTGGCCATTACGAGAACTTTCGCTACTCCCTCTTCCTCACAGCCGCCGTCCCAGAACCCATCCTCCTCCTCAAAGACACCATTCACGGACGAGCTGAACGCAGGGCCCAGCTTCTCGGACTTTGTTCAGTCGGAGGGACCGTACGATGTTCCGACGCAAATTCTAGGAAACACCTCTCAGCCACGTCTGCCTTCACACCTCAAAGCAAAGATCCCTTCGTCGCCTTCATTCCATGCTATCAAACGTGACTTGCGCGGACTAAAACTCCATACCGTCTGCGAAGAGGCACGGTGCCCAAATATTGGCGAATGCTGGGGAGGTTCTGGTGGGAAGAGTAAGGCAACAGCTACGATTATGCTCATGGGTGACACGTGTACACGGGGGTGTCGGTTCTGTAGTGTCAAGACCAGCCGCGCCCCACCACCATTGGATCCGCATGAACCTGAACATGTAGCGGAGGCAATACGGCGATGGGGGTTAGGATATATTGTGCTTACTAGCGTCGATAGAGACGGTGAGCCCATCACCACTGAGTGATGACGAGAAATCAGTGCTCACCCTGCCTCTTCCTAAGACCTGGTCGACGGAGGCGCCGCCCATTTTGCAGAGACAATAAGCAAAATCAAATACAAGTAGGCCGCCTTGTGTTACATGCGTATCTATGGCTAATTAGGTCCCATTTAGAGCGCCTCAAATTCTCATTGAAGCTTTGACCGGAGACTTCGCTGGAAACCTCGACCACGTTTCATTAGTTGCAAAATCTGGTCTTGACGTATATGCACATAACGTGGAGACGACTGAGGAGATGACACCCTTCGTACGTGACCGCCGAGCGAACTTCAGGCAATCTCTGCGCGTCCTTGAACGTGCGAAGGAAGAGGGTGTCAAAGTCACGAAGACGAGCATGATGCTTGGCGTTGGCGAGGACGAGGATGGTATTATGCGTGCTTTGAAAGGTTTGTGTCATTTTTCAGCCGGCAAACAGTAGCACCGGGATTAGCTCTAAACCTTGACTTATTTCGACTCGCAGCACTGCGTGCCTCCAACGTGGACGTGGTGACCTTCGGCCAGTACATGCGTCCAACCAAACGGCACATGAAGGTCGATCGTTACGTCGAGCCAGCCGAGTTCGGACGATGGAAGCAAGTAGCGGAAGATATGGGGTTCCTTTATGTCGCCAGTGGACCGCTAGTCAGGAGTAGTTACAAGGTGAGTTAGACGGCAATGATATTGCTCTGAAAATAACTAAAAGGCTGCATTGTAGGCTGGAGAATTCTTCATTGAGAGCGTGCTCAAAGGTCGTATCAAAGGGGTTGAGAAAAGGGCCGATGGCCAATTCATAATTAGTGATGCCGATGCACTTGCGAAAGAGCGGCAGGCAGCTTCGGCGTAGAATGCCGACGTGGTTGGTACGGATATTCTTATCGGTATACCGGCGAGATTCTCTATTTCAACCCGACATCCCGATCGCCCGTTCAACCCTGGGCTTATGCACTAGTGAATAGAGTTGTGAATAGGAGGGCCGAACGTGGAGGTTGTTGGAAATTATACTATCAGTCTGGTGTACGGTTTACACTATTGCAGGACAGCCGAGTATACATATACCAGGAACCGTAATGCAGGTCTTTCTCTGAGTCGCACAGGATAAGTTGCTATATTGAAGGCCCCATTCTTTTTCTTTACTGAAGGCGACCCATTCGAGATGGCCTGGATCATAAATGAGGAAACTATGGGTCGGATCCAATGAAAGCGGGCTGAGCTGGGCGCATGATAGATATCAGTTTGGCGATAGACAACCGATTGGTTGCACTGGTGAGCACGCTGGTGTGGCCTGTCATCGCGATTCGATTCTGGGTAAGAATATTGCGCCAATATTGCGGGGTTTCCCCTTCTTTGTGAAGGCTGGTGAAGCAAAGTATCGTTGTATCGGGATGACTATCACAAAAAATAATATCTATCAGATACCGCGTCGAGACGAGGATGAGAACAGTTCTGGTCGTTGTGGTAATTAATCTCTGGTCTAGTCTGTGGGTCTAAGTCACCGCGATTGACGAATGCCGACTTGGGAGGAGTCACCAGTTTCAAAGTAGTGTCATACTCTCTGCAGAAACCGTAACCTTGTGGATGGTGACAGGCTGTCGAGTCGATCCATGCATAACCATCATTAATTTTCTAAGCAAGTGCATTGAGCTCTGCGTGAAACGTCATTATGACCATACACAAACGCAGCGGATCATATTCCATATGACGCCTGCCGCACCGTGTACCATACTGATGCTGAGACGGTGGAATGATATGAAGTAAGAAGTATGAGGGTGCGCATCCATCCACTACAAAAGATGAACTTTATATGTATCCCAGCCACCTCAGTATACTCCCTTTGTTGAACAACATGTGCACACCACGAGGCTTCCACTCACCACTTGGTCTTGTCCACGATGTCAAGTCAAGACGAATGCGCTAGGCTGTTTCGGAAGATGGTCGTGTTTAAGTATATAGACGACGACTGGGAACAGTCGAAGGACATCCTGGTCAATCGAGACACGGTAGCACAATACGAGGTGCGTGGTATGATCGATATCATCATCACCTCGCCACTCGTCCTAGGACCCACTAACATGGCGACTGTTTAGGCTGCAGTAGCAACGGCTACCGACCATTTCGCCGACTTGGACGAAGGGGTTGAGGAGGTTTACTTCACATGCACGCCGTACAAGATGGGGCAGCTTGAGATATCGCCAAACTCCTGGGCTGAAACCCTCCCGCTGTTTATTGTCATTGAAGTGCGGAAGCGGTCTAAATGGGTTTCGAGCACTCGAGCGGTGCGAGAACAGATCGCAGTCTCAAGTCCAACACACAGGTATAGACATGCCTTCGACAGCCTACCTGCCAAGCCCTTCATGTAAACATAACGGCTGAGTTGCTCTATATCCAGTACTCTGTTTTCAATTTGATTCCATGTGCAAAATTTGAGGCAAATCGGTTGAGAAATGCGCCCGCTATGCTGCTTTCATTACCACCTTCAGACACTCCTTGGCCGTTCACTCCCTGGGTCAATTCCTGATGGTTTTCTGCATTTCAAAAAATATATAAATTCATCTAGCAAGCTTAGAATATGTTTTCACTCTATTCAGCCTCTTCGACCATCTCATCTGAGTCGAAAGGATGCTGACAGGCTGTCGATCCCTAACCATCATATTCTAAGCAAGTGCATCGAGTTCTGGGTGAAGCACCATTAAGAGCATACACAAACATAGCAGATCATATTCCATATGCCGCATCGTGTGCCATACTGATGCTGAGACGATGGAATGAAGTAAGGAGCATGAGGGTGGGCATCCATCCACTAGAAAAGATAGACTCTATATGTATCCCAGCCACCTCAGTATACCCCCTTTGTTGGACAGCATGTGGACACCACGAACTTCCACTCACCACTTGGGTCCTAGCTGTCCACGATGTCAAGTCAAGACGAAAGCGCTAGGCTGTTTCAGAAGATGGTCGTGTCTAAGTGCGTAGCAGACAATAGATGGAAACAGTCGAAGGATATCCTGGTCAATCGAGACACAGTAGCACAATACGAAGTGTGTAGTGTGATCATATCATACACATCGCCACTCGTCCTATGACCCAATAACATGGCGACTGTTTAGTCTGCAGTAGCAACGGCAACCAACCATTTCGCCGCGTTGGACGACGGGAGCGAGGAGATTTACTTCACGTGCATGCCGTACAGGACGTGGCGCCAGATTGAGATATCACCAAACAGCTGGGCTGAAACACTCCCTCTGTTTAGTGCCATTGAAGTTCGGAGGCGGTCTAAATGGGATTCGAGCACTCGAGCGGTGCGGGGACAGGTCGCAGTCTCAGGTCCAACACCACCACCACCAGTAGTCCGATGGTGGACGGCACGGGCCACGCTAATAACCACCACCTTATGCACTTTGGTCCTGTCGGGAGTTTATTTCTATTCTTTAAAGCCGAAGCATCGTCGCGCAACGAGGACATTTTGGTTCTTTTAGGTTTTTAAGATGATTGAGCCACATGACAACTGGACCAGATTTTAGAAAACTCTTGGATGGAAGTCATAGCGTGGAAGCGAATGGAGGTAGTTTTGCGGGGCAGCACCCGGAATCGAAAAGGGGCTATTGGGGGGTCTGTCTCTAAATCGTAAAGGAAATCTGATATATCGAAAGTCCCATTACATTTACTGTAGATGACCTATTCAAGATAGTCTACCCCTTAAATGGGGAACTATAGATATCCAAACGAAAACGGGTTGAGCGCACGACGATAGACAGCTGGGTTAGTTGCACTTGTGAGCACACTGGTGAGGCCCGTCGTCGCAATTTGATTCTGGGTAAGGATATTACGCCAATATTCCCCGACGAACAACAGCAAGGTTTCCCCTTTCTAATTGTGAAAGGTTGGTGCAGCAAAGTATCGTTATATCGGGATGACTATTGCAAAAGATAATACCTATCAGATACCGCGTCGAGACAAGGATGAGAACAGTTCTGGTCGGCAAGCCCTTAATTGGTGATAATCTCTGGTCTGTGGGTCTAAGTCACCGCGATTGGCGAATGCCGACTTGGGAGGAGCCACCAGTTTCAAGGTAGTGTCATACTCTCCGCAGAAACCATAACCTTGTGGATGGTGACGATCCATAACCATCATTTTCTAAGCAAGTGCATTAAGTTATGAGTGAAACGTCATTATGACCATACACAAGCTCAGAGGATAATATTCCATATGACGCCTGCCGCACCATGTACCATACTGATGCTGAGACGTACGATGGAATGAAGTAAGAAGTATGAGGCCTGGGTGCGCATCCATCCACTACAAAAGATGAACTTTATATGTACCCCAGCCACCTCAGTATACCCGCTTTGTTGAACAGCGTGTGGACACCACGAGCCTTCCACTCACCACTTAGGTCCTGTCCACGATGTCAAGTCAAGACGAAAGCACTAGGCTGCTTCAGAAGATGGTCGTGTTTAAGTACGTAGCAGACAACGAATGGAAACAGGCGAAGGACATCCTGGTTAATCGAGACACGGTAGCACAATACGAGGTACGTGTGTAGTGTGATCATACGTACACCTCGCCACTCGTCCTAGGACCCACTAACATGGCGACTGTTTAGGCTGCAGTAGCAACGGCTACCAACCATTCCGCCATGTTGGACGACGGGAGCGAGGAGATTTACTTCACATGCACACCGTACGGCGTATCGCGCCAGATTGAGATATCGCCAAGCAGCTGGGCTGAAACCCTCCCGCTGTTTAGTGCCATTGAAGTGCGGAAGCGGTCTAAATGGGATTCGAACATTCGAGCGGTGCAGGAACAGGTCGCAGTCTCAAGTCCAACACCAATACCACCACCACCACCAGTGGTCCGACGGTGGACGGCACAGGCCATGCTCATAACCACCACCTTATGCACATTGGCCCTTTCGGGTCTTTATTTATATTCCGTGCCTTCGCCTCCCCTACCGGAAGCACCTCCACCGGAGGCATCACCACCGATGCCTTCTTTATGGGCCTGGTTAACTAGTGATGAAGTCGGTGTTAACCAAACCCCCCACTCGTATCCCAAATCGAAGCCGAACCGCGTACAGTCAGAGTAACTGAAAGCGCAATGGCACGAATCCGAAACCACGCTTCCAATGGCACGTGTAACATAGATAGTCATCTTAGCACGATAATCGGACATATAAAAGTGATGGTTTCCTTTAAACTCCTGTTGTACGCCAAACGCTTATTCGCATTTGGTTCTCTTAGGTTTGTAAGACGATTAGACAACATTACAACTAGACCAGATTTTAGATAACTCTTGCATGGGGCTCATAGCGTGGAAGGGAATGGAGGTAGCTTTTTGCGGGACAGCACCTGGAATCGAAAAGGGGCTGCTGGGGTCTTTCCCTGAATCGTGAAGGAAATCTGATATATCGAAAGCCCCAATACATTTACTGTAGATGACCTATTCAAGGTAGTCTGCACCTTAAATGGGAAAACTCTGGATCAGATCCAAACGAAAATGGGCTAAGTGCACGACGATAGACAACCGGGTTAGTTGCATTTGTGAGCATACTGGTGAGGCCCATCATCGCAAGATTCTCAGGAAGAATATTGGCAACAATATTCCTCGACGAACGTATGAACAACTTAACAGAAGGGTTTCCCCTTTTTGAGGTGAATAAACAAAGTACCCTTATACCGGGCCGGGATGACTATCGGAAAAGAATTTACCTATCAGATACCATGTCGAGACAAGGATGATCGAGAGCAGTTCTGGTCGGCAAGCCCTTGGTGATAATCGCTGGTCTGTGGGTCTAAGTCATCACGATTTGCGAACGCTGACTTGGGAGGAGCCATCAGTTTCAAAGTAGTGTTGTACTCTCCACAGAAATCGTAACCTTGTGGACGGTGACAGGCTGTCGATCCATAACCATCATTGCATTTTCTAAGCAAGTGCATCGAGTTCTGAGTGAAATGCCGTTAAGACCATATACAAACGTAGCGAATTATATTCCATATGACGCCTGCCGCACCGTGTACCATACTGATGCTGAGTGTTAGAGCCGAAGCACGGAGGGAGACTTGTAGGAGTTTTCCCGATAGTATCACTGTCAGGCGAGTGATGCCAACTGATCCGAGGGATTGGGAACACGAAGATAGGCGAGAAAGAAAAGGCGGGTGCTTACCCAAATCGATATTCTGACTAGAGTATTGGTATCGAAAGTACATGGGTTAAATACTACAGGATTGTTGAAATAGAAATCATAGCAGTACCGGACTACTAGTAATAGCTAATTGTCGAATACAGATGAATTAGACAACCGAAGGGAATGGACGTCAGGTAGTCAGAAGTCCGACAACAAGGTACAACGTTAGCAAACGGAGGGCCCGTTCAGACTACAGGATCGAGAACGGGGGAGGTGCCAGCGGATACAAGTGCAGTGTCTTGTGGTCTGGGCTCATCGATCGATGAGCTGGCGGGATGGGTGCGGGGACTCCAAATCTTGCCGACGGGTTGGAGCGCAGAGTAATCAATTGGGTCAGGCCCGGCGGTCGGGTGGAGCGGGATGTGACACTGAGATGATGAATGAAGTATGGAGCATTAGGTTGGGCTACAAAAGATGAACTTATACCCAGTCACTGAGGCCTCAATATACCCGCTTCGTTGAACAGCATGAGGACAGCATGAGGCTGCCACACCACTTGGGCCTTGTCCACGATGTCAAGTCAAGACGAAAGCGCTAGGCTGTTTCAGAAGATGATCGTGTTTAAGTACGCAGCAGACAACGAATGGGAACGGTCGAAGGATATCCTGGTTAATCGAGACGCGGTGGCACAATACGAGGTGCGGTGTGATCATCATCACCTCGCCACTCGTCCTAGGACTCACTAACATGGCTGTTGTTTAGTCCGCAGTAGCAACGGCAACCAACTACTCCGCCGTGTTGGACGACGGGGGCCAGGAGATTTACTTCACATGCACGCCGTATAGCCTGTCGCGCCAGATTGAGATACCGCCAAACAGCTGGGCTGAAACCCTCCCACTGTTTAGTGCTATTGAAGTGCGGAAGCGGCCTAGATGGGATTCGAGCGCGAGCACTCGAGCGGTGCGGGAACAGGT
>Ga0307515_10013091_pt1 | contig 15528 bp, 18 predicted proteins | sample 17_EM_MG_FD_194513 | JGI IMG/M metagenome (GOLD analysis project Ga0307515, IMG submission 194513) | Populus trichocarpa ectomycorrhiza microbial communities from riparian zone in the Pacific Northwest, United States - 17_EM | ecosystem: Host-associated > Plants > Roots > Unclassified | place... | reverse complement strand
GTCCGCCGAGCCGGGAATGAAAATAGGGTTCAGCCTGTTGCCGATGACGAGCATCGGGCCGGACTGGGTGGCGAAACGGACGCTGGGCGCGCTTCAGAAATTCATCGGTCGGCAGTATCGCAGGAGGAAATCGCCGCGATCACCGGTCGTTGATCGTCGGAAGGTGCGTTTCGACCTCTACGCGACGCTTCTCATCCAGCGGCTCGATGTGCTTCTGCCAGAAGGCCTCGGCCTCCGGCGTGTCATCCTCCCAGTGGCGGATCTTGACGATATTGTCGTCGATCTTGGCCAGCCGTTTGCCGCCAAGCCGCAGATATTCCTCCGCCAGTTCTTTCGATCGGGTCGTTTGCATCTCGTGCTCCTCCATAGGCGAATTGAAAGGCCGATCGTCATTTCCGAGATAGCCGGCTGTCCTGCAATCGGCATGCCCGTTATCGGCGCTTCGGCGTCTTCCAGTTAAACAGCACGGTGGGATCATGGTTCCAATTCATGGGCCGAAACCGGTCCACGCGGCTAACTGAAGGCGTTGGCCGCCATGCATGGTCCGCACGCCCGTCGCTCTTACTTTAGGACTGACAGGAGTTCACGGCCCGATCGGGAAGCGCCGGCCGCCATTTCAAACGATTTTAAAATCAGCGAGCCGTAAGCTAATCGATTTTAATTTTATCGTTAAAATTTTCTTGTTGCAGCGCGAAAGAAATAGGCCATAAATTTATTGCAGATGCTCAGTTTATTCGCTGGAGAAACTCGTATGACTGTGACATTCCCGCTCACCGAGAAGCGCGACGCAGAGACATTGTTGAAGCACCTGACGTTGCACAATCTTACTTTCCCGGGAAACTGTGCCGTTTCGGTCAACACGCTCGTCGCTCGCGTCTCATCGCCTCATACGACCGCGCTCGGAACTGCCCGTACCGCCTGGTAGAGGGCGAATATCCAGGATTTTTGCGGGATGTCGCGGCGGGCAATTTTGCACGATCACATCAGCGCCTAAAACTCGGGGACGGTGTCGCCGCGGCTTCCTGTAGAAATTCGGGATCTGGCCGGCGGAGCATGCGGTCAACTCGGTCGCGGCTTGCGCCCGCGAGCTGCTTTTCTCGCTGGAGACGTCTCAACCCCCTCGCGATCGTGAGGAAGTCGTCGCAAAGGCGCGCGCAAGAACAGCGGCGGTTCGCGTAAGGGCGTCCTGTCACGGCCACCGCATCACCAATGGGGCGGCAACGCCGCGAATGCACTGAGAAAAAACGAAACGCAATCAATGACGTAGTGCCGAGCGGCCCCCTCATCCGACCCTGGGCCACCTTCTCCCCGCTGGGGAGAAGAGAGAGTCAGCCCGGCGGCTCGGATATGACGCTGTTCGAAGTGGACGAGGCGGCAAGCCACATTCGCGACGAAGTGCAGGACGACGCCAATATCGTCGGCGGCGGCAAGTTCCGTGTTTCTGTCGTGGCGACCGACCTGGAAGGCAGCCCTCTGCCAGCATCCGCGTCGAACGCCGCCGCCGAGCAGGTTCAGACGCGCACGCTGCAATAGCGCGGCTGCACGAGCGGCTTGCGATCCTCGGGATAGGTTTTAGCTCGATCGACCGGCCTTCATGAAGGAGCCAGCGCTTGAGGACGCATTAGTCCTTAGGTCCCTTCGCATAGTCGCAGATTGACGTAAAATAGAGCGTCTGCCCCGCAAATTCGGTCTTCGACAATCCGAATTCGTAAATGGCGAATTTGTCACTGTGGTAGTAAAATGCTGCGGTGAGGAATTCCTCCAGACGCCCGCAATCCCCCATGCCGGCGCCCGTATAGACCGATAGGCTTTTCCCCTTGAAGGTCCCCTTCAGCACCTTGTCGACCTCAAAGTCGCCACGCGCCAGCCGCGGCACCTCGCCGTCGGATCGAGGATCTGGAAGCTCGACGCCAAAGGTCACCAGCTTCATACGACCTTTCACGACCAGATCGGCTTCTGCAAATTTGTCCTTCGCGGACGATCTTCCACAACTGCAGGCGGATGCCGCTGAAGCCGACAGCACCATCAGGACCGACGCGGCCCCCAAGACCGCGGCACGATATGAATTCATTGAAATCCCCCATCCGCGCGGCTGAAATCTTGTGCGCGCAATGCACAGCATGACTGCAGATTTGTCCGGATTGAGGCGGCGTCGTAACATCATTGACAACAGTATATTCAGAACTTACCTCTCGCTTTGATTGAAGGAAAACATCATGCCTGAGCAGGGCGATTCAGAAATTGCACGCACGAAAAAGTTGATCGGCGTTTGGTTCTGGTCGCTGGTGCTTTTGTCCGTGGCGACCTGGGTGCTGATGCCGCGCCTTCCCACCCAGGGCGTTTGCTATTTTCGGGACATTTGGTTTTTGAGAGCGCTTTGGCACCAGAACGCGATTATCTATGACCAGTTCATAAAGCTTGGGCATTCGAACAGTCAGCAATGTGTATTCTTTGCCACGCGATCGATGCTGTCTTTATATTTTGCCATCTTCGCATGCGTGATCGTGATCTCCAGCCCGAAGGGAGAGCGACCGGCTTCCAAGGCATGGCTGGGGATGGCCTTCCTCACCGTTGTCGTCATTGGCTGCCAGATTTTTTTCGACGGCTTCGATAATCAAACGCACGGACGTTATCCGGTGTACCGGACTTATGACTCCGTCAATTCACTTATCTGGAAGTCGATCTTCCGAATGTTCCTCTTCTATTTTTTCCTGACTTTTTGGTTGCACGTGTGCGTTCGAGTGGCGTCGAATCGTTTCAGGCACGGCGGGAGTGAGAGCCAGGAAGCTCCGCTGCAACAGAGCGATGACGCAACCAAACTCCCCTTCACGCATCCCCTCGCCTCTCGCCCACCACCTCCCTGATCTTTGCCGCATCCTCTGCCGTCGCCGGATTGTAGACCACCATGCTGAGGTCCGGCCGGCCATCCACCTGGAAGGCTGAGTATTCAAACGCCAGCGGGCCGAGAACGGGGTGTTTGATACGCTTGACGCCCTCGCCGTGGGTGCGCACGTCGTTATCCCGCCACATCGCCAGGAATTCGGGGCTTTTGCGGCAGAGTTCGTCGACGAGGGATTCGGCTTGCGCCGCAGCACCTGCGCGCGCCGCATCCACCCGGAAGGCGGCGACGACGAAGCGGGCCACACTTTCCCAATTGTCCTGGGCGGCGCGCACGCGCGGATCGAGGAAGATGAAGCGCAGCACGTTGCGCTCTTCCGGCGGTAGCGCGCCGTAATCGGTGAGCAGCACGGTCGCCGCCCGGTTCCAGGCGACGACGTCCCAGATCGCGGTCCTGATCAGCGCCGGGCTCGGGTCCAGCGCATCAAGCACGCCCTGCAGCCTTGGCGTCACCCCTTCCTGGCTGTGGTAGCGCACCTCCGGCTGGCGGCCGAGGCCAAGCAGGAAGAGATGCTCGCGCTCGACATCGGTCAGCATCAGGGCACGCGCGATCCGGTCGAGCACGTCGGCGGATGGCGCCCCGCCGCGGCCCTGCTCCAGCCATGTGTACCAGGTCGGGCTGATATTGGCGCGGCTCGCCACCTCCTCGCGCCTGAGGCCAGGCGTGCGGCGGCGCTCCGGCGCAAAGCCGAAGGCGGCAGGATCGAGCCTGGCGCGGCGGTCCTTCAGATAGGTGCCGAGCAGATTGTCCGAGGTGACGAACTCGCCCATCCTGTTAGCCTTTATACCATGATAATGTCACTACTTTACCATGATATCAGCATGACCGATATCTGTCTCCAACGAAAACAGGAGATGTCACCATGCGTATATTCGTCACCGGAGCCACCGGCTGGGTCGGCTCGGCCGTCACCAGGGAGCTGATTGCCAACGGCCATCAGGTGCTCGGCCTTACCCGCTCGGAAAAGGGCGCGGAGGAACTGAAAGCGGCAGGTGCCGCGGTTCATCGCGGCATACTCGAGGATCTGGTGAGCTTGAGGACCGGTGCGGCCGAGGCCGACGCCGTGATCCACACGGGCTTCAACCACGACTTCTCGAAATTCGCCGAAAACTGCGCCATGGACCAGCGCGCCATCGAGACGCTCGGCGCAGCACTCGAAGGCTCCGACCGCCCTCTGCTGGTCACATCAGGCCTCGGCTTTGCGCCCGGCCGCACCGGCACCGAGCAGGACCCGCCCTTCCCCACGTCGGACACCTATCCCCGCGCCTCCGAAAAGACGGCAACGGCATCGGCGGCGCGTGGGCTTCGCGCCTCCACCGTCCGCCTGCCGCCCTCGGTGCACGGCCATGGCGATCATGGTTTCGTGCCGATCCTGATCGACCTCGCCCGGCAGAAGGGCGTCTCGGCCTATATCGGCGAAGGCCAGAACCGCTGGCCGGCCGTGCATAGGCTCGACGCCGCCCGCGTCTATCGCCTGGCGATCGAGCGCAGTGCTGAAGGCGGCCCCTTTCTGGCGGTCGCCGAAGACGGCGTGCCGTTCTGCCAGATCGCCGAAGTCATCGCCCGGCGCCTCGACATTCCCGCGGTCTCTTTGTCGCCTGAAGAAGCGGCCGCCCATTTCGGCTGGTTTTCCATGTTCGCCGGCTTCGATGTGCCGACATCGAGCGAACACACCCGATCCCTGCTCGGCTGGCAGCCGGAGCAGCCCGGCCTGCTGGCCGACATCGACCACCCGGCTTATTTCGGCGGGTAGAGCGGGCTGCATCGGCGTGGAGGGAGCAGCGTTACCGCGTGTCCTTCGAGGCTCCGCCCTACGGGCTCCGCATCTCAGGATGAGGAGTGTTGGAGAATGCCGCGCCAACGCCCAAGGCGGTGCGCTGGCGCCTGATGGATGCAAGGACCATGAGGAACCGGATGACGACGTTAAACCAGGATTGTTACGTCTGCATTTACCGCAACGTACTTCAATATGCGCCGCCGCCGTGAGACCCTGCCGGCCTGATCGCTGACAGGAGTTTGACATGCGAAAACTGCTCCTCGTTGCGCTGGCAGCCACTGCGATGATGGCGTCGCCGACTGCGGCTTTCTCCCCCACCGAGCTGGCGGATCGGACGATCGAGCGGCGCGCCGTCGAGGCCGTCATCTGGGGCATGCCCGCCGTCAATTACGACCTGATGCTGCAGGAGATGCTTGATAAGACCAAGGGCAAGGTCAACCAGATTCTCTATTGGTCGCGGCCGCTCGATTGGCACAATCAGACGCTGACGCCCAATCCCGACGCCATCTACCTCATGACCTTCACCGACACGAGCGAGGTCGGGCCTGTCGTCATCGAAGTGCCGCCGGCCGAAGGCGGGTCTATCAACGGCAATATCGTCAACGTCTGGCAGATGCCGCTGGAGGATGCCGGACCCTCCGGCGCCGATGAGGGCAAGGGCGGAAAATATCTCATGCTGCCGCCCGGCTACACCGAGGCGATTCCCGACGGCTATATCCCGCTGAAGTCCGACACCTATGGCGGCTATGCGCTGCTGCGCTCCAATCTCGCCAGCCACAGCGATGCCGATATCGAAAAATCCGTCGCCTATGCGAAGCGGTTGAAAGTCTATCCCCTGTCCCAGGCCGCCAGCCCTCCGGAGACGGTCTTCACCGACGCCGGGGACGTGCTCTTCGATTCCACCATCCGCTACGATGAAAGCTTCTTCACCTCGCTCGACCGCATCGTCCAGGCCGAGCCATGGCTGGCGCGCGACAAGATGATGATCGACCAGCTGAGGACGCTTGGCATCGAGAAAGGCAGGCCCTTCAAGCCGGATGCGAAAACAGCAAAGCAGCTTGTATCAGGCATCCACGAAGCACAGGAGTGGCTTGAAGCGAGATACGATACAGGCTTCAAACCCTTCTACGAAAAGGGCCGCTGGAACTTTCCCGCCGATCCCGAGCTGGTAAAGGCCGCACAGGCGTCGTTCGACGAACCCGACGCCTATCCCGTCGACCTCCGCGGCGTGGCCTACAGCTATGCCTATATCGGCATCAAGCGCCTCGGCGCCGGCCAATTCTACCTGATCTCGATCAAGGACAAGGCCGGGCGTCCCTTCGACGGTTCGAAGACCTATCGCCTGAGCGTGCCCGCCGACGTGCCGGTCGGGCAATATTGGTCGCTGACGGCCTACGACCGGCAGACGCATGCGCTGATCCGCAACATGCGCCGCGCCAGCCGCTCGTCGCAGATCCCGGAGCTGGCCAAGAATGCCGACGGCTCGGTCGACCTCTTCCTCGGACCGAAAGCGCCAAAGGGACAGGACGCGAACTGGATACCGACCGACCCCAAGCGCGACTTCGAGCTGATGTTCCGCCTCTACGCGCCGACCAAGGCGCTGTTCGACAAGACGTGGGTGCTTCCCGACGTCGAGCAGGTCCGGAAATAATCGATAAGGGAGAAGACGATGTCGAGCAGATTTCATCTGGTAGCGGGTATGGCGGCGCTCGTCTTTGCGACAGGCGCATCGGCGAAGGACGTTCTGACCGGGCCTGTCGACACCAGGATCGGAAAGATCGAGCTGCAAGGCGGCTATCCCAGCAGCCGCTCTGTCGACAAGCTTTATGATGAGATCGACTTCCAGCGTGCCTCGCAAGCCTACATATGGGCGACGCCCATCGTGGCGATGGAGGCGATCCGGCGCGCCAACAAGCGCGACTGGGGCGTCGATTACAACGAGGTCGGTCTCGTCGACGGCTACACGACGCCTGTTGTCAGCGCCCTGACCGGCAACAACACGACGATCTATGCCGCCGTCTTCACCGATCTTTCGCGCGACGGCCCCGTCGTCATCGACTCGCCCGAGGGCGTCTACGGCGTCATCGACGACTTCTGGCAGAGGCCGGTCGTCGAGGTCGGCCCGTTCGGGCCGGACAAGGGCAAGGGCGGCAAATTTCTGCTGCTGCCGCCAGGCTACACCGGCACTGTTCCGGAGGGATATCTGACGGCAACCTCGAAGACCAACCAGACCATGTTCATCGGCCGCGCCTTCGTGAAGGACGGAGATATCAAATCGGCGGTTGCGACGCTTGCCGGCATCAAGGCCTATCCGCTGTCGAAGGCGGACAATCCCCCTGAGACGCGCGTGGTCCATGCCGGCGACCGCGCTATGGATTCGATTTCGCCGCGGGGCTTCGAATACTGGCAGCTTCTCGCCGACATTCTCGACAAGGAGACGGTGGAGGAGCGCGACCGCTTCTTCCACGCCATGCTGAAGCCGCTCGGCATCGAGAAGGGAAAGCCCTTCAAGCCCGACGCCCGCCAGAAGAAGATCCTGACGGAGGCAGCACAGCTTGGCTTCCTCATGGCGCAGACGATCAGCATGGCGCCGCGGCTCGCAAACGCCTCCTCCTATCCCGGAACGCACTGGGAATGGGTGCTGACCCTCGATCCCAGCCAGGAGGCCGCCGATTACAGCCAGCTCGACGAGAGAACCGATTACACCTTCGAAGCGATCACCATCGCCAACGGCATGGTGAAGCAGATCGTCGGCGCCGGCTCGCAATATATGAGTGCGGCCAAGGACAGACACGGCCAATGGCTGGAGGGCGGCAAGAATTACGTGCTGCATGTACCGGCAGACGTGCCCGCCAAGGAGTTCTGGGCGGTCACCGTCTATGACGTCATGACGCGCTCCATGGTCAAGACCGACACGATGAAACCTGGCGTCTCCAGCCACGACAAGCTGCAGCTCAACGCCGACGGCTCCACCGACATCCACTTCGGCCCGAAGCCCGCCAAGGATGGCGGCAACTGGGTCAAGACCATTCCTGGCCGCGGCTGGTTTGCCTATTTCCGCTGGTACGGCCCGACGGAAAAATTCTTCGACAAGAGCTGGACGCTGCCGGATATAGAGCGGCGTGGGTAGATTGCGCCGGGGAGCTGAAGGCATTCAGCTGGAATTCGGCGAAAAGGATGAGGGGCCGCACGGCACGCCATTCATGCTTGCCCTGTCCTGTGTCCGTCACAGGAATCCAGCCCACCCATCAACCCAAAATCCGGTCGAGAGCACCTCTCACCCTCGCCACCTCAACCGGCGGCAGGAGCAGGATCGGCCTTGGCGGCGCGACATGGCAGAGGCCGAGCAGGTCGGCGATGGCGTACATGACACGGAAGCTGCCGAAGGTTTTGAATAGGCTCCATAGCGGCTGGAAGGCCTGGTCGAGGCGCTCGGCTTCGGGCCTATTACCGGCTTCCGCCGCCCGCGTCAGGGCAAGGGCTTGCGACGGCAGCAGGCCGGCTGCGACGCTGTACCAGGCATCGACGCCTGAAAGCAGCGCATCGGCAGCGCCCCAATCGCCGCTGTAGCCGATGGAGAAACCCGCAGGCGTGCGCGCTCGCAAACGTGCAAGTTCATCCGCCACCGTTCCTTGAGCGGGCAGCGGCATTTTCACGGCAGCAATATTCGGCACACCAGCCAGCCGGACGATCAGATCGTCGGAGAAGGTGAAGCGGGTGGTGCCCGGATTGTTGTAGATGCAGAGCGGCAGGCCGCCCGCTTGCGCGACAGCGGAGAAGTGCTGAAAAACCTCCTCATCCGTCAGCGGCGTATAGGACATGGGAGCCAGCAGCAGGCCATCCGCCCCTGCCTTCGCCGCATGGCGGGCGAGCGCCTCCGCCTCATCGGTTCTGAGCGCCCCGACGCCGACAATGATCGGGATCTTGCCGCCGACGCATTCCACGGCGGCCTCGACGGCACGCTGCCGCTCCTCCCTCGACAGAAAGGCATAGCCGCCGGTGCTGCCGAGCAGCCCGATCGAGTCGGCTCCTGATGCGGCAATGCGCTCGAGCAGGCGTGCGAGTGTCGCCGTATCGACACGGCCGGAGGTATCCGTGGGCGTGATCGAGAAGGCCGAAAGACCGGTAAAAAGTTTCATGGTGTTTCCCCTATGGCCTTAGGTGCGCGCCAATAGCAGCCGCAGGCCCGCAAGGCCGAAAAACAGCGCCAGCACACCCTCGATCCCGCGCCGCGCACGGCGATAAAGCCGCACCATCGGCGCGGTCGAGAAGAGGATCGCATAGCCGCAGAAGATGGTGACGCTGAGCACCGCGCAGCCGCCGAGGATGGCCGCCAGCGTATGCCAGGAGGAATCCGGGCCAAGACCGAGCGTCACCAGCGCGATCCACGCAAGGATCGATTTCGGATTGCTGAGATGCATGAGCAGGCCGCGCCTGTAGAGTTCCGCGTCCGACAGTGGCGCGCCGTTCGCCCCGGTTTCCGAAGCAGCCGGAGCCTCGGCAGCAAGGGCTGCCCTGCCCGCCTTGACGGCGAGATAGAGGAGATAGAGCCCGCCGAAGATCTTCAGAACGATCAGCGCTTCGGCATAACGCGTCAGCACAGCGGAGACGCCCGTTGCCGCCATCGCACCCCAGAAGATCGAACCGCTGACGACGCCGGCGGCGAGGAAGAGCGCGGCACGCCGCCCATTGTGCATTGCCACTCCCATGATCCGCATGTTGCTCGGGCCGGGGCTGCCGGCTGCGATCACATAGGCGGTGTAGACGATGAGGAGATGATGGAGTTCGCCGGACAATGTAAGGCCCAATCCTGCTGCTTGATGGTAACGAGGTCGGCCGGAGCGTAGCGCGCCAACCGGCCGGTTGTCTCTATCTTTGACTGCCGGGAATCGAATTTTCTGCGACGCCTGCCTTCAATCGTCCTCACTGCTTGAGCGGAACAGACTTTTCTCCCGGTGTGCGAGGACGGTCCAGATCCTCCGCCGACGTGCGGGGATACCCAACGCCGGGCAAACAGAAGGCTGGCCTCGGAGCGTTGTCCATCAAGGTCACATATTGTTCAAAGGATGGGATGAGCCTGAGCTTGACGGCCATGGCATAGCAGTCGTCGAGATTATGTTTGCTCTTGAAGCATTTATTGACGGACTGGATTTTGCTGGAAACGTCAGGCTCCATGTACTTGCCGAAAAGTTCATCCGGGATTCCGTGCTGACGCAACTCGGCCCCGAACTGCTTTTCATCCTTTCGAGAATATATCGCCAGCGCGATAATATGATTGCCCAGCTGTTCTACGATGAGGTCTTTGCTGAACGGGAAGTATGATGGCGGAATGATCGATGTAGAGCTGATAGCGTAATAAATCGCGGTGAGTGCTGCGGCGTTCCCCTTGCGTGCCTCTTTCCAAACCGCTTGCCAAGCTTGCGCACAATCGCCTTGGCTAAGAAGTCTTCCCACCTCTTTTTCCCAAACCTCCGGCTTTTCCTGGCTCGCGGCAGCAACTGCAGGAGACGACAGAACGAGGCCGGCAAACAACAAAAATGAAATGAATGGTTTAATCCAAAAACAGTGAATGAAATCGCGCATGGTAAGTTGTGTTCCCCCGATAACATCTTCGATGCCATCGGAGTCATAGACGCCTTTGTGTTTTTGCTGCGGCAGAATTCGCATGTCTCAAAGAAATTTAGACGCAAGACTTAAAGTAAGCCGATACTACATCGCAGCCCGCTACTGCCGGCCGATCGCGCTCCGACACAGCTCGCGCAAAAAGCCCCGCCAATCATTGGCAGGGCTGTTCTTGCTGAAAATCAAGCGGCAATACGTCTCGGGAGGAAGTAATGCCTGCTTTTATCAACCGAAACTGGTGTAAATCTTGCGTGCTCTGTGAAAGACCGCGCCGCTACAGCCATTTCGGCACTTCGACGCGGGCATAGCTGCGCAGCTTGTCGATCAGGACGTTCGCATCCGTATCGACCGAGATCGAGTGCCGATGCGCCGCCGGCAGGAATTTGGTCTCGACCATATGGTCGATGAACCCAAGGAAGGCGTCGAAGAAGCCGGCGGAGTTCAGCAGGCCGACGGGTTTGTCGATCTCCGACAGCTGGTTCATCGTCCAGACCTCCATCAGTTCCTCGATCGTGCCGATACCGCCAGGCAGGGCGATGAAGGCGTCGGAAAGGGCGACCATGCGTTCCTTGCGGCTGCGCAGCGTCTCGACGATTTCATGCCGGGTCAGGCCGGCATGCGATTGCCCGCGCTGATGCAGGCTTTCGGTGATGACGCCATGGACGCTGCCGCCGACCGCAAGGGCCGCATCGGCGACGACGCCCATCAGGCCCTTGACCGTTCCGCCATAGACGATGGTGATCCCCGCCTCCCCCAGCGCCCGGCCGAGCGCACGCGCGCCATCGGCAAAGACCTCCGATGCGCCGAAATTGGAGCCGCAGAACACGGCGACGGATGTGATGGAACGTATCGTCATCTGAACCTTCTATCCCTGACAGGCATCCGAATATATCTATTCGATTCCCGGCTACGAAGGAGCGAGAAGCGAAGAGAAATGCTCCTCCAGCGCCCGAAATGTGACCTTCCTGGTTTCGTCAGTGGCGCCAGGACCAGCCACCGTGCCCTGCACGAAGAAGAAGGTAAGGTCATGCAACCCGATCATGGCGAGGATGGCTTTCAGATAGGGCGTCAGGAAATCCGGCTGGCGGGCGCGCTCCCCGGAGAATCGTCCGCCCGAGGCGATGGCGATATAGACGGGGCGGTCGCTGAGCGTACCGACCTTTCCTGCCGGGCCGATCGTGAAGGTCCGCCGCGCCCGCACGACATGATCGATCCAGGCCTTCAGCGCCGAGGGGACCATGAGATTGTGCATCGGCGTGCCGATGACCACGAAGTCCGCCGCCTCCAGCTCGCGGATAAACTCCTCGGACTGGACCATGGAACCCTCGGCAGAGACATCCGCCGCCGACGCCTGGGAGATCGCATAGGCCTCGTCGACATGGGCGATCATGCCATTGCCGATCACCCTCTCGACCACGATCGCCTCCGGCTCCTTCTCAAGGAGAAAGCCGATAATCGCCTGGGCGAGCCTGTAGCTCTCGGCCGCCTGCCCGCGCGGGCTGCAGCTCACATGCAGGATTGTTTTCATTGACCCATTCCGAGGTTCTGTCCAAATCCCTTCGCCGCTTTGATAGCGCGATGCGGCTTTGAAGCGTGGATGTGGCAATCGTTCTACAAACCAGATGGCCCATCCCCAAGGTCCATGAAAGAAGTTTGCAACTGGACCATGATTGCACCAGTCAACCCGTCATGGCATCATCCACTGCCCATCCATCCGAAAAGTTGACCAGTCCATGACCGGCGCCAGACCCGGCAATATCCCGCCGCTCGATCCGGCGGCGGCCACGCCCTTTTACCGGCAGATCTACGATCGCTTCCGCGGCGCCATCGCCGGCGGCGTATTGAAGCCCGGCGACCGGATACCTTCGGCACGGGCGCTGACCAAGGAATTGGGCCTCGCCCGCGGCACCATCGAGGCCGCCTATTCCCTGCTTGCCGCCGAAGGTTATATCCAGGCCCGCGGCCAGGCAGGCACCATCGTCACGCCGGATCTCAAACCGCAGATGCCGGTATCTAAGCCCATCCCGCCGGCGGATGGCGGCATCGCGCCGACGAGTTTTCGTCCCGACTCGATCCTGCCCTTCCAGATGGGCCTGCCGGCGCTCGATGCCTTTCCCCGCAAGATCTGGGCGCGGCTCGGCGCCCGCTGCGGCCGCGCCATGCAGCCGGCTGATATGGTTCACCCCGCTGTCTCCGGCCTGCCGGCGCTGCGTGCCGAAATCGCCGCCTATCTGCAGGTCTCGCGCGGCATCCGCTGTTCGCCGTCGCAGGTGTTCGTCACATCAGGTTATCGACACACGATCACGCTGATCGTGCATGCCTTGCTGAAGACGGGCGATCGCGTCTGGCTGGAAAACCCGGGATATCCGCCGACGCGCGAGCTGTTCCGGCATATGCAGATCGCGAGCGTTCCCGTGCCTGTTGATCGCGACGGTATGGTCGTCTCCGAAGGAATCAGGATCGCGCCTCGAGCCCGGGCGGCAGTCGTCACGCCCGCGCATCAAAGCCCGCTCTGCGTGTCGCTCTCCCTGCCCCGGCGCCAGGCGCTGCTGGACTGGGCGGCCGCCAACGACACATGGATCATCGAGGATGATTACGACGGTGAATACCGCTATGTCAGCCGCCCCCTGCCGGCCCTGAAGAGCCTCGATCGGGAGGGCCGCGTGCTCTATGCCGGCACTTTCAGCAAGGTGCTGTTTCCGAGCCTGCGGCTTGCCTATCTCGTCGTGCCGGAAGCCGAGGTGGCGCGGTTCGAGGAGATGACGGAGGCGCTGGCCGCCGGCAGCCCTGAACTGACGCAGGCAATCGTCACCGCCTTCATCACCGAAGGCCATTTCGCCAGGCACATCCAGCGCATGCGCAGGCTCTATGCCGAGCGCCGGGAGATGACGGCAGCGGGGCTGGAAAGCGTGCTCGCCAGCCATATGCGTATCGATGCACAGCCCGGCGGCATGCACCTGATCCTGCGGTTGTCTGGCGGGCAATCGGATCGCGAGATCGTCGCGCGGATGCGCAGGGAGGGCCTCTATGCCGAAGCCCTGACGGACTGGATGATCGAGGGCGAAACCGCCTCGGCCCTACTTCTCAACTTTACCAATATCGACTCCCAGCGCACCGCCGAAACGTTGGCAAGGCGGATTTCAAAGCTGCTATGAGCGAGATCATGGCCCAGCACAGAATGCCATTCATGGACCTTCAGATATAGGCCAAGATACATGACGATGAAGTCCTTCAATCAGAAAGGAACAATCGTCATGAGCAATCGCATCGACTACGCAAAGGCATCGCCCGAGGGATACAAGGCTTTCGGCGGCGTCTACGTCACCATCCAGAAAAGCGGCCTGCCGACGGAACTGGTCGATCTCGTCTATCTCAGGGTGTCCGAGATCAATGGCTGCGCCTTCTGCATCGACATGCATACCCGCGATCTGCTGAAATCCGGCCTGACGGTGGACAAGCTGGCGCTTGTGGCCGTCTGGCGTGATGCCGGCAAGCTGTTCAGCCCCCGCGAACGCGCAGCCCTTGCCTGGGCGGAAACCGTCACGCGCGTTGCCGAAACAGGCATTCCCGATGCCGATTACGCCGCTGCCGCCGCCGAATTCGACGAAAAGGAACTTGCCGATCTCACCTATGCGATCGGCCTGATGAACGCCTTCAACCGCTTCGGCATCGCCTTCCGCTCGACCCCCGTCGCTGTCGCCAAGGCCTGAATCTGCCAGGCGGGCGCTCATCACTGCGGGCGCCCGCTCCCTTCAGAATAAAGCTCGCCAGGCCGCAAGGCCCGGTCCATCAAGGGATTTCAAACCTATGGCTTGGGCGCTCCTCGGCATCGCCGGCATCCTTGAAATCGGCTTCGCTTTCTTCATGAAATCATCGGACGGTTTCACCCGATTGATCCCTGCCTTGCTGACCGTCGCCACCGGCCTGTCGAGCGTCTTTCTTCTGTCGATATCGCTGCGCACCCTGCCTGTCGGCACCGGCTACGCGGTCTGGACCGGCATCGGCGCAGCCGGCACCGCGATCCTCGGAATGGCCCTTCTGGGCGACTCCGTCGCACCGATGCGGCTCCTCTGCATCGCCCTCATCCTGGCCGGCGTGATCGGCCTCAGGCTGGTCTCGGGAAGCTGATCATCCGTGTCTTCGGGGCGTCAGTTCGCCCTTGGCACCGGGCAACTCATATCGCCCTCCTCGCAATTCAGGTAGACCTTCAACTGCTTGGTGCGCAATTGCGTCAGCCCGTCGATGCACATGGCATAGATCATCGGATAGACGCTGCCATCAGCCGAGCGGGAATTTGAAAAGGTGCACTCGGCATCGCGAAAGGCGACCCAGCTTCGCTGTGCCGTGACCAGCAGCTTGGTCGTGTCAGAGTCGTCCTTCAGCCGCTGCTCGATCTCTTTGTAAACAGCATTGAGTTCGGCATCCGATTTCTTCAACGCCTTGCCGGCGCATTCATTCATTGTCGCCTGATCCTGAGCATTCGCGCAGTCGTCGGCGAAGGCAGCCGATACCGGGCATACGGCCAGAATTCCGATCAGCAGCAGTCGGTACATCGCATTTCCCTTTCCTCAGAGTAGGCCGCCATCCCCTGCCGGCTGATGGAGAACTGATGCGTCCCTCGTCAAGGTCAAGCCAGGCCATGACAAAATCCACCACTTGGACGTGCCGCGCCCTTGCTGCACACCAGACCGCCGCATATCCTCCGGGACAGCCGCCGCGACTCGGGATCAAGGCGGCACGGCCGGGATCGCGAGGAATTGACGGTACTTTGCATCGCAAAAGGAATAATGATGCTTCGTATTTCGAGTGGATTTTTCAACCTTCTTCTATCCGCATACTTTTCCCGGTCTGCGGCGCCGCCGCTCAGCCGGGCGATCGACAATCGAGGCCGATCTGGACAAGAGGCCCTATACCGGCAGGCCCTATGTCAGGATATGCTGCCGGACAGCGGAGCTCAGTCGAGGGGTAAGGATCATGCGCCTTAACCAGGTAACCGTTACGATGCTTGACCTGGATGCGGGTTGGAATTTCTATTGCACGCTCGGTCTCAAGCCCGTCGTGGATGCCCGGCCCCGCTATGCGCGTTTCGTTTGTCCTGATGGGGACAGCACCTTCTCCCTCCATCAGGGCGAGAGCGGCGGCAACGGCACCACAGTGTATTTCGAGTGCGAGAACCTGGACGAGACAGTCAGCCGTCTTGATGGCGCCGGCCTTTGCTTCTTGAGTGGAC